>VOFC01007205.1_pt1 | contig 293791 bp, 288 predicted proteins | sample 5384161 | NCBI WGS metagenome assembly VOFC01 (sample SAMN12384722, study PRJNA508395) | human gut metagenome | isolation source: healthy gut B | host: Homo sapiens
CCATGGTATGCGTAATCCAGGTTGCGCTGCGCAAGTATCTCGGCGTCGCGATTCGAGGCAATCATCGAGCCCGTACTGTTGTCGTCGCGGAAAGAAAACGCTTGCAAACGCGAAGGCCCTGTCACCTGCTTCACGATGCCGTACATGCCGTGGGATATTCGTCGCATCGTCGATCTGGTTGATCTTCGCAGTCGATCATCCGCAGGCAACCGTCGCAATGGGTGTAAAATGACGCGGGCGCCGGCCGTGGCTGTTGCTGACCGCTCCGAGGTCGGGGAGCGGTCGCCTGATGCGGGCTACCGTCAGAGGCTCGATAATACGCTGCTCATTTGCGCAACAACGCCCATCCCGCCGCAGTGATAGAGGGTCAAATCCTCGATCCGCACGCCCTGGGAGCGGTCGACAGCCACACCGGGGACACAGACGGTGGGCGGGGCCCAACACCAAGATATTCCCCCGCCTTGCCCGTCAGTCCGATGGAAAATCCAGCACGTCGCCGTTCTGGGAGCTGCTCTTGCCGGAACCGTTTTATTTCGCAGCCATTAGTCCCGGGCATGGAATGCGGGCTCGCGGCGCACAGCGTCGAACTCGAGCGAAAGTGGGAGGCAGGATATTCCGCACCAGCCTTCGTCGTAGAAATGCAGGTCGCCGTTGACGATCCGGTAAGCGATACGCCCCCGGAAAACGCAGATCGAGATAATTCGCCCCTACTCCGGTGATGGTACCCTCCGAATGGAACGTACGCGCATAGTCGACCGTAAATCCGCAAATCGTGATATTCGTGCAACAGGCGACGGAAAAAGCCAGAAAACATAACCATGGAGCACGAGATGCGCCCCTCGCCGCGCAGGGTGAAATCCTCCATCCCGTCCAGGTCGAGAAAAGCAGCCGCTTCAGCCCGGCGCTGTTGTTCGTGACATACTCGCATTTTTCAAAGGCCAAGTCGATGAATGATGTCGTAGGTGCTTACGTAGAGCACGATGACCAGTTCGCGTACCCGCGAACACGCGGAAGGTGTTACCTCGACCCGGATGTTGCGGTGGTAGCGGCTGGTCTCGCGGTCGGGGATACCGCTGCCCACGGCAATACATGCCGAGCCCCAACCGGGACTGCCGTAGTTGCCGTTCTCGAAGAGGTTGCGGCGGATCACCACGTCGCGCACGCCCGACTGCTCGTACCGGTAGTTGGCGTCGCCTTCGATCAGGATGGCCGCCCCGGCGATGTGGAAGTAGTTATCCTCGATGACCATGCGGTTGCGCGAGCCCAGCAGCAGTCCGCGCGCCCCGGTTGCCGCGCGCGTGGCAACCCTTGATGAGCACCTCGGGATATTCATCGTCGGCCGCCACGACATGCATGGGCTCGACCCCGTCGGGGAGCGGCTCGGTGAAGGTGACTTCGGTGTAAACCTTGTTGAGTCGCCTGACTGACTTCACCGTCCGGCGGGCATAGGTCTCCACGTTGTTGTTGTCGACCAGTTCGAGGGTCATCCCCGGCACGATGAATCCACGCCGTACTGCCCCGAGTTGCGCCAGCGGCAGCAGTTTGTCGGCGTCCCCGACCTTTCGACGGCCATGTACAGCCCGTGGATATTCGTCGCGTCGTCTTTCTGGTTCTCGAACGTGCAGTCGATCATGCGGATGTAGCCGCCGCAGTTGACGTAGTGCGTGGCGTCGGCCGTAATGCTGATCACGCGCCCCTTGCCGGGCGAGGGACGATCACCAGCTTGCGAAGCTCGATGTCGCGGCTGCGCTGCGCGATCACACCCATGCCGCCGCAGTGGTAGAGGTTGACGTCGCGGATGGCAACGCCCCCGGCAGTCGGCGAGCGTGAAACCAGGGTTGTAACGCGCAGCCGCGCCGAATACCATCACGTTGCCGACCGTGGCGGTCAGGTCTTTGCGCAGGATGCGGATGTTGCCGTTGGCGCATTTTTTCGGCCGGGATCGTCCGGTTCGACAGCCAGTAGTCCGTGGCACGGAACGCCGGTTCGCGCCGCACGGCGTCGAACTCCAGCAGGTTGGAGAAGGGGTACACCGTACCCTCGGCATCGCGGAAACGCAGGCAGCCGTTGACGATGTCGCAGAGGTAATCTTCGGGGAACTCGATTTTCCAGCCAACCGTCGCCCTTCGCCACAACGGTGCCCTCGGAATTGAACGTACGTCGATCGTCAGGTCGCGCACCGTAATCATTTCTCACAGTCTTCGAGGCTGAACGGCGAGATGAAGCCCGTGAAGAGCAGTTCGGTGCCGTTGCCGTCGCATCTCGAAGTCGCGCATACCCACCAGGTCGAACGCAATGCGCTTGGAGGCTCTCATCGTTGTGCTTTGCTGATGAACTGGTACTTTTCGACCGCCCGGTCGGGGGCGCATGCGGAGCCGGCCGCCGGGCAGCACGAGCCGCGAGGCGCCGACCTCGGCACAGTGTTCCAGCGCGGCCCGCACGGCGGGCACGGCATCCGTCCCGGCAGCGCCGGGCGCGCGAGGAAATCTTTCAGGTAGACGGTTTTTTCCGCCGCAGGTGCCGCATATACGGCCAGGATGGCCAGCAGGGCGGCGCAGCATTTTCAGGGTTCGGTTCATAAGGGTCGTATTTTTCGGATAGAGTTATTTGTTATCAGCCGGTTCGATCTTCAGCGCGAAGCCGCCGCCGGGCGCCACGGGTATTTGCAGCCGTGTCGCGGAGGTCACCCGTTGCGTGGAGATCGTATATCGGGTGGGTTCCGCAGCCGAGCGGCCGTCGTCGGCGAGCAGCGTGGCCGTATACTCCCCGCCCGGGGTCGAGCAGCGACAGGTCGACATCGAGCGTGCGTGGCGTCCAGCCGGTAAGCCCGCCCACATACCAGCAATCCTGCCGTTTGCGTGCCGTGACGATATATTCGCCGATTTCGCCCGCGAGCACCCGCGTCGTATCGAACACGACGGGCAGCGAAGCGATGAAGCGCGTGCAGGCCTCGTCGGCCATGTAGCGCGTCGGAGAGTCACAGAGCATCACCAGCGGCGCGTCGAAGACCACGTAAGCCGCCACCTGGTGCGCCCGCGTGCCCTGGCTCATCGGGTTGCGGTAGTCTATCCGGAAGCCTTCGCGCGTGGCATTGCGGTAGGCGCCGGGGGTGTAGTCCACCGGGCCCTGCACCATGCGGATGAAGGGGAAGGTCACGTCGTAGAGCGGCATGTCGGGATTGCTCCACTTGAGTTCCTCCAGCCCGAAGACGCTTTTCGAAATTGACGATATTGGGATAGGTGCGGTTCTGACCCGTGGGTTTGTAAACGCCGTGGATATCGAGCACCAGGCGGTGCGCGGCGGCGACCCGGGCAAGGCGGTAGACCAGCTCGACGGCCTTCTGGTCGTCGCGGTCGATAAAGTCGACCTTGAAGCCGCGGATACCTAATCCGGCATAGTAGCTGCACGCCTCTTCGAGCTTGGCGTCGAGCACGTTGCCCACAACCCACAGCATCAGCCCGACACCTTTGGCGTCGGCATAACGCACCAGTTCGGGCAGGTCGATCTGCTCGACCACGGACATCACGTCGCCGGCCTTCGGATCCGACCACCTTCGTCCAGCACGACGTATTCGAGCCCGTAGTCGGCCGCGAAGTCGATATAGGCCTTATAGGTTCGCGTGTTGATGCCCGGCTCGAAGTCCACGCCCGTCAGCCCCCAGTCGTTCCACCACTCCCAGGCCACCTTGCCGGGCTTCACCCACGAGCAGTCGCCTATACGGTTCTCGGCGGCGAGGGCATAGACCAGGTCGTTGGTCGGGAGTTCGCGGTCTTCGTCGGCCACGGCGAGGATACGCCACGGATATGTCCGCGTGCCCTCGACGCGGGCGATATAGTCATGGCGCGTGGCGACCTTCCCTGGCAGCGGCGCTCGTGAAGGTAGCAACTGTCGGGCACGGCGGCAAACAGCCCCTGCAGGCCGCCCCCGCCGAGGGCGTCAGGAACATGCCGGGATAGGCTTCCAGGTCGGCTTCGCAGACCAACACGCGGCCGGCGGCGCCGCAGTCGGCGGCCAGCGGCAGCAGGACGGGTTTTTCCGTCCCCAGCGCGCTCAGGCGGCGCTTCTCATACTGGCTCTGGTAGGCGTTGCACAGGCCGTCGGAATAGGCGGCGAACACCCCGGGGTCGCCCGCGAAATTGAACTCGGCCACTTCACCGGCCACGGTTCGTTCGCCCGGCAGATGCGTTTCGATACGGTAGGCGCAACCCTGGTCGAAGACCCGGAAAGTCACGGCATAACCGCCTTCGAAGGTAAGCCGCAGCTGGTTGTAATGCTCCGTGAAGCGTGCCTGCCGGTAGAAGGGGGGCCTCGACGACCCGTTCCACCGTTTCGCGCCGCGCATCGGTCACCTTCGCACCGCGTCCCAGCACCGTACCGTCGGCGAAGTGCAGCCCGATGGCCGAAGGCTGCAGCACGGGCGTACCGTGGCGGGTCACGGTATAGGTCAGCGAGTCGGCCGCACGGATCCCGACGCAGAGCGTCCCGTCGGGCGAGGCGACTTTGAAATCAGTCCCGGGGCCGGACGAGCAGGCGGCCGCGAAGGACAATGCAAACGAAATGGCGAAGCAGCGGAAAAGGTTCATAGGTAAATCGGATTGTTAATCGGTTAGTTTCACCCGTATCGTCGCGCCGGGTGCCGCGCGGTATATTTTCGGTTTTGCGCCGGGCCAGGCCACCGTAATGCGGAGCCTGCCGCCCGCCTCGCGCCGGGCCGTGATGTCGAAATCGGAGCCGAACGCCCGGATATGGCGCAGGGACATGCTCTCCCAGGCAGCGGGCATGGAAGGCGTGAGGTCGAACGACCGCAGCCCCGTGGGGCGGATGCCGAACAGGCCCTCGGTGATGATGCGGCAGTAGAGCCCGCTCTCGGCCGAAAGGTGGCGCTGCGAGCCTTCGGGCCACGCCTCGATGGGATAAGGCACATGGTCGCCCAGCAGGCGCCGCTGCGAATAGCGGTGCAGCAGTTCGGTCGCACGGTCGGCCTGCCCCACGTTGTAGATCCCGCGCAGGGCGTAGAGCGTCGAGCGATCCCAGAACGTCGAACCGCCCTGCTGGGTCAGCAGACCGTCGTCGGTCATCAGCTCGGGGCCGAGCAACGCCCGGACGGTGCCTTCGCTGCCCTCCTTCAGCCCCACGATCAGCGGCATGCAGATCCACGAGCGCAGCAGCGTATTGCCTGTATAGTAGCGGTAGGTGTCGTACCCGCCGACCTCGCCGCCGAAGTGCGCGTCGATAGCTCGGGCGAGCGCCCCGGCCTGTGCGGCATAGCGGGCGGTCTTGGCGGATTCCACGCCCAGCTCGCGGCCGAGCGACACGGCCGACAGCAGTGCATCGTAATAGAGCGTCGAGGTGCAGAGGTTGGCATCGCCGGGGGGAAACGCCCCTCCAGTTCGTCGGTGTCGGAAGCCACGACGCCGTCCGCCGTAAGCTGGCGGCGGCAGTATTCGAGGCACCACCCGACGAGCGGCCACAGCTCGGCAGCCTCGGCACGGTCGCCGCGCGCAAGGGCGTAGCGTGCCGCCCCGCAGGCGATCATCGCGGCGTCGCCGCGGTCGCCCGCGCCGTTCCAGATGTCGTCGCCCTCGGCGATGACCGAGCTGGGCAGCGGTTCGTATGCGGGGTTCATGAAGCGGGCGAAATGGCGGAACGAATTGAGCGCCGAGGCATTGCCCACCCCGTAGCCCAGAAAGGGGAAGAAGGGGTTGACGTATTCGGCCTGGTCGTTGGCCCAGATGGCCGCATAGTAGGATTCGCCGCCGGGGGCGTGCATGTAGCCGCCCCTGGTCGCAACGATGCTCTCGGCGGCCCGCAGCTTGGCATAGCGGAATTGGGTGTCGATCACCGGGTCGGGGGTTTTCGAGCACGAGGTTCGCGTCGATGCACTCCCTGACGAACGCCTTCCGGGCGGCGAACTCGGCCGCCACGTCGGGGTGCAGGGGCTCTCCGCCGCCCGGGTAGGCCTGGAACACGGCGTCGAACGCAAGCGAGTCCCCCGCGGCAAGCGTAAAGGTGCCGCTGCCCGCGATGTCGCCCCGCACAACATAGCTGCCCGTGACGCCCTTGGCCGGGTCGGTCGTTATGACCTGCGAGAATTCGGGTACGGAAACCGTCAGCGGCTTCGCCCCGACGTTACGCAGCATATAGCGCTCGCACATGAGCGGCAGCGTGCGCGAAGGGAAGATCGTACGCGTCATCTCCACGACGGGCTCGGGTTTCATGTCCCGCGCCGAACCGACGTTCATCTTGCCCACGCCCCAGAGGCTCCGTACCTCCAGCGCACCGTCGATGGCCACCTGCCCGACCCGTTCGTCCTGCAAAGCCAGGCCGTTGACGCCCAGCAGCGAAGGGATGTCCGCGGCCATGCGGTACATCAGGCTGGCGTGGGTGTTGTTGGGCAGGGTGCGCAGCAGGGGGGAAGACGAGCGAACGTTCCTGGCGGAACGCCCCGCGCGAGTCGACGCCCCAGCGGAGCACGAAGGCCATCCGCTCGCCGCTCATCTCGATGTGGTCGTCGTGCGGGATATCGCTGCCGACCTTCCACACGATGCCCCGTCCGTCAGGGGCGATCTGCCAGCGTTGTCCGCATACGGCAACTGCGGACAGCATGAAAATGCAAGTCAGTAAGGTTCTTCGGGTCATAGTTCGGTGTTTAGTGATTGAGAGCCCTAAAGATAGCAATTATTCGTCAATTCCTACGGTGCGCACCAGTCCGCAGCCGCGTTTGAGCCGCAACCGGAGCGTATGCTCCCGCTGCCCGGCAAAACGGGCGTTCTGCAACTCGTAGAGCGGCAGCCAGCCATAGGCTTTCACGCCGTCGTATTCCGCCTCGACCAGGCAGTTGCAATAGCGCACGCCGAACTCCTGCTCGGGTTCGAAAATTCGCGCAACGGGAACCGTACAGCGTCCGCGGCGGTCGGTCGCGGCCTCGGCCTGCGGCTCGGCGGTCACCGTATAGGTGTACCACCGCACGGGATAGAACCGCACGACAGCCCCTTTGGCCGGGCTTGCGTCGGCATCCGCCACCTCGACCCGGATACGGTCGGGCAACACGCCCGCCACCAGGTCGTCGATGTCTACGTTGCGGTCGGCGGCATGGTCGATCATGTGGACGGCATAGTCGCTCCAGAGCTCCTCGCCATAGGGATAATTCATGATGCACCGCACGCCGGAAAACGCCTGTCCGTTGACGGGGTTCTTGTCCGCGTCGACCTTCATGGCATAGATGTCGGGGACGCCCCGCGCATGACCGAACTCGTGGATGATGCCGTCGATGGCGTTCTTCTCGAACGGGCTGTTGAAACGGTCGTTGTGCGTGCGCGAATGGTAGATGGCCTGGATCCCGTCGCCGTACCAGCCGCCGCCCGTCTCGCGGGGATCGGACTTGTAACCGTCCATCACCACCAGATAATCGTGGTCGGGATGGGGCTTGCGGATCTGGTCGGCCGACACGCCGTCGTAGATGTAGAAGGCGTCCCAATCCACCACGAAATCGTAGACCGCACGCAGCTGCGCCCCGTAGTTGAAAGCACGGTTGACGCGCCGGAACATATCTTCGGTCAGTTGCACGACCCGGTCGCGCCCGCCCAGCGAATCGACCGATTCCCGGTCGATGCCGACCTTGACGCGGAAGGTATAGACCGGTTGTGCGGCAGCGCGGAACGCGGCGGCCACGACCAGGGCCAGGAGGGCTGTTCGCAAGGTATTCATCGGCATCAGTTTCTAAGCGATTCCTCGATCAGGGCCAGTTCCCCGGGCGTATAGGTCGCCGCCACGACATCTTCGCCCGCGGCCTTCGAAACGTAGGAGAGGAAGAAGAGGAATTTGTCGTAGGGCGTCTCGAGCCCTTCCTGCCCCGAGTCGCCGAGCGCGTAGAGTTCGCGGAACGCCTTTTTGTAGACGTCCCACCCGTAACGCTCCTTGATGCGCAGGAAGGTGTAATGCAGGGCATCGCCGTTGTTCTTGGGGATGCCGGCGCCGATGGTTTCGTCGTAGAAAATCTTGTAGTAGTTGATTACGTCGGCACCCCGGTAGCAGATGTCGCGCTGCGACATCGTACCGTCGCACGCTTCGAGGGCATAGGACATGCGGAAATTGGCGAAAATCTCGTCGTTCCAGTTCCAGCGTCCCGTACCCGAAATGTTTCCCTGCGAGAAGACATGGCCGATCTCGTGGATGATGCCGAAGCCCCAGTCGCCGAACTCGACCGTGCGGTCGAGCAGCTTCGACACGGCGACGTGGCTGTTCCACAGGATCGGGTTGCCGGCCAGCGCCCAGTAACCGGGTTCGATGCCCGGCGTGTTGAGGATCATGATTTTGCGCCCGTCGAAGGGCACGTCGCCCACCAGGTCGCGGTAAGCCTCGTACGTGCGGTCGAGCTTCGAGAGCCAGGCGTCGATGTCGGCATCGGAGACGGTCACCTTGTCGCGGTCGAGTTTCAGCACGATGTGTTCGCCCTCGCGGGTATAGAGGGCCTCCTCGGGCGCCGGCGTGACCTTCACGTTGTCGTACCATACCGTCCCCGAGGCCTTGCCTCCGTTGTAGGTGCCCCAGGGGAATCCCAGGCCGCAGCAGACGACGGCTTCGCCCTGCCGGTCGGGCACGAAATCCATATACACTTCCGTCCAGTCGTTGGTGCCGTAGGCGAACTCCGAGGCATTCCACGACTGTTCCAGTCCCTCGGGGTCGAGGTAGAGCACGGCGCCGCGGCCGTCCTGCACGCTGTCGCACTTCATCAGCGCACTCAGGCGGTAGAGCTTGCCGGGATGCAGCCCCGTAAGTTTGTGTTTGATGGCCAGGGCGGTCTTTTCGGCGCTGGCGATCTTCACGCATCCGCCGCCGTCGGCACCGCCTTCGGGCAGGTATTCGACCGTGCCGGGCACCTCCCCGGCGTTATGGTTCCAGTAGCGCGCGAACCTTTCGGGCCGGTCGAAATTGTCGGAGAAGACCTTGACCTTCGAGCCGAAGGCGCACAGACACAGCACGCACGCTGCGACGGCGGCGAGTAGAAATACCACTCTCTTCATTTTCGCATTGGGTATTAATTGCCGCCCGGCAGAGGCGACGCATCGCCCCGCGACGGGATACGGCGGTTATTATTGCAACTGTTTGCGGATCGAGGCCAGCTCGGCCTCGGTGAAATACTGCGTCCTGACATCCACATCGCGCCCGGTCAGCCGGGTAGCGTGCTTGGAAAGCAGCGAAAGCAGGTATTCGAACTTGTCGTATTTACCCGAGGGCGCGCCGCCCGTGGTCGTCAGTTCGCGGAAAGCGGCCTTGAAAGGTTCCCAGCCGATGCCGCCCGGGCCGGCCAGGCGTCCGAGCATGTAATGGATGCCGTTGTCGTTGACCTGCGTGTAGACCGTATTGTCGTAATCCTTCTTGTACATGTCGAGAATCTCGCGCCCGGTGTAGACCCGTTCGTCCATCCAGACCTTGCCCTGGTTCTGTTCCAGGCCGTACTGCATCCGGAAATTGGCGAACATCTCGTCGTTCCAGTTCCAGCTCGAATTGCCCAGGTTGAAGACGTGCCCCAGTTCGTGCATCAGGCCGAAGCTCCAGGTGCCGTGCTGCGCCAGCTCCTCGAAGGTCGAGGTGACGGCCGAATAGTTGCTGCTCCACAGGATGGGATAGCCCGCCAGCGCCCAATAACCGCTTTCGAGCCCGCGCGACGAAAGGATCGCCAGCTTGCGCCCCTCGTGCGGGGTCGCCCCCACCAGGTCGGCATACGACTCGTACATCCTGTCCAGGTTGGCGATCCACTCGGTGATCTGCGACGCCGAGGCGTAGACCTGCGAGGGTTCGACGAAGAGGCGGATATGCTCGCCTTCCTGCATGAAAAGTTCGTCGGTGACCTTCACCACGCTCACGTTGTCGAAGTAGGCCGTGCCGGTCGAATAGCCGCCGTTGGTCGTCCCGCCGTAGCGGAACCCCAGCGCGCAGACGATCTCGGCAGTCCCGTCGTCCTGCGAAAGGAAGTCGAAATGGAGCGACGTCCAGTTCCTGAGGTTGGTGCCGTAGAGGAATTTCGAGGCGCCCCAGAACTGCTTCTGGGACATGTCGAACAGGATGGCGCCGCGCCCCTCGTCCTGCGGGATGTCCGAATACTTGACCTTGGCATACATGCGGTACATCTGGTCGGGTTCCAGCCCCGTAAGCTTCTGTTTGATGCCCACGCCGCAACGGCCGTTCTCGGGGAACTGCTGGATCTTGATGCAGCGGCTGTCGTTGACGCCGGCACCCTCGACCACCTCGACCGTCACCTTGCCGCCGTTGTGGAAATCGACGCGCGTCCAGCCTTCGAGCCCCTTTTCGAAGCCGCTGTTGACGACCTCGACGGCATTGGGATCCACGACGGGCGGCACGGGAGGTTCGGGCCCGGGCTCGCCGTCACCGTCGCCGCCGCATGACCAAAACGCCGCGGCCGACAGGACTACGCACAAAAAGAATCGCATTTTTTTTCATAATCGGTATATTTAAAATTCAATCATTTCAGGGTTTTCAGCGCGGCGATCTGTGCCGGAAAGGTTACAGGCCGGAGCAGCCCCCTGCCAGCAGGGCAGCGATTGCCAATGGCCGGGGGATACCCTGTGTACCCCCGGCCATCGGCCCTGCCAGACCGTCAAAGGTCTGCACGGTTGGACAGCAGCACTTCGATACCGAATCCGCCCGTCGCACCGTACGCACCGTCCATAACCCGGAGGTTGAAATAAATATCCCCCGTGTCAGTGTCCAGATAACTGCCGGAATCGACAATCTGGTCATAACCGTCAGCTCTTTCGTTGGGACGATCCGAGAAATCGACGAGTACCCGCCGGTTGGGATGTCCTGCGACCGTTTCGTCCGAAATATTGAAGTAAATCAGGCCGCCTGTCCACGTCTGGTTGTAATTGATGATGTACTTCTGCTTCTTCGCATTCCGCGACTCGGCATAGCCGTCCTGTCCTGCGATGAAAATAGCCGGTTTCAAAACGCGGTTGCTTTTTTCTTCGCCCCAGACTTCCTTGTCGTAGGTGCCCTTGAGCGTCTTGTTCACCTCGATGTAGAATGTCGACGGGCCGGTTACGATCGTGCCGTCCACCAGTTCGCTGCTCTTGAGGGTCAACGGAACCATGTATTTATCGGCGCCGTCGTAATCCAATTCCGACAGATCGAGCTCGAACGAGAGTTCGCCGTATTGGCTGCCGGCCTGAATTTCAGTCGGGGTAACGACCACCTTGGCGGCATCCAGCGTCTTGAATGCAGTCCCGTGCTCCGTGTTGTAGGTTTCGACCTTCTCCGGTTCGAATACGAAGTCGACAGGCTGGCCGACAGTCATCGGGGAGTTCATCTGCACCCTGATTTTTCCCTTGCCCGACGTTTTTGCGAGGTCGGCGGCGTTCGTTACCCATATTTTGAGTTCGGACATCTGAATCAAGACATAAACCGGCTCCCGCTGGACGACCGAATAGTCGTCGGAATGCATTTCGAGCGGCAGCAGGTAGGTGCCCTCACCGCCGATTGCAGCGCAATCGAATTCGATGCGGCTCTCGATTTCCAGCGTTTCCGTATCGAAATCCGATTCCTTGATTTTGTAATACTGGTCGGGCAACAGCTGGTAAGAGGTGCCGTGCTCCTCGTTATAGGCATCGACTTTCGATGCATTGACCCGATAGCCGATTTTCGCCACCTCCAGCGTGTTGAAATTGGCCGTGGCGTTCAGCGTAATTTCCTGCGGCAGCGGAATGGTCGGAATGAACTCCAGCTGCGGCATCTGTTCGGGCATCTCCACCTGCACAATCGGCTCGACGATGTTTCAAACGCAACAGCGCCTGCATCATCGAACCGCCGTCCTCGACGGGCGTGGAGGCATTGGAGATACGGATGGGGAGCAGCATGTTGTTGGCCGCAGCCATGCCTTTGGCCGCAATCAGGGCTTTGGGATGTATCCGCACGGAAATATCGACGGACTTGACCGTACTTGCAAGTTGCGCATTCTTCGGAATGTCGTAGAACTGTGCTTCCAGCAGTTTATAGTCGGTGTTGTACAATTCGTTGTATTCGGCGAGCAGCGTTTCGTCCACCACGATATCCAATTCCAGTTCTTTCGACAGACCGGCAGTTCTCGAAACATTGATGACGGTTTCGTAGTCGTCATAGATGGATATGGTATTGACCGTGTACAGCCCGTTCTGTTCGAAAACCGGGTCGGGCAGAATATTTATGTCCGAATACTCCACGTCGCAGCCGGTGAAAGGCAGCGCCAGGGCCGCGAGCGCCAGTATCTTAAAAAACTGTTTCATAGCGAATTTTCCATTTTTAAGTTTAACATGTGTCCGGCTGCGGCCATCAATAGTAGGGCGCCTGCACCAGCTGCGTATTGAGCATGATCTCCGAAGACTTGATGGGCAGGAAGTAGTGCTGGATGTCGAAGCGCTTGTTGGCCACCTTGGTCAGGGTGAAGAACGCCGGGTCGGTGGCACCCGTACCGCGCGACATGTCCAGCCCGTATTCGTCGTGGTTGAACTCGCCGTCGGGGCCATGGGCCGTGAACCAGCGGCGCACGTCGAAATAGCGGTTGCACTCCCACGCCAGCTCGATCTTGCGCTCGTGGCGGATCATCCCGCGCATCTCGTCCTGCGAATAGCTGCCCTCGTAGGCCGGGATGCCGGCACGGGTGCGGATTTCGTTGAGGTAATAGAGCGCTTCGTCCTGCCGGGAGGTGCCGTAGTACTCGTTCAGGGCCTCGGCGTAATTGAGGTAGCCTCACCCAGGCGGATGATGGGGAAAGGCACGTTGAGCATACGCGTCGCCTCGCTGGTCTGCTTGTTGCTGCGGTAATCCAGCGGGAGGTTCTTTGCGCACGGAGAATCCCGAGGTGTTCTTGTCGCCCGGGTGCTGCCGTTGCCGCTCAGCCCCGAGTACCAGAAATCGACCACGCCGTAGCCGTCGGCATCCTGGTAGCTGTCGGTCTTGTTCTCGTAGGCGTACGACAGGCGCTGGTTGGGGAAGTGAACCGAGGCATAGAACCGCGGCTCGCGGTCGACGAACATCAGAACGTATTGGCGATGGTGCCGTTGCCGGCTTCGGCCGAGAACTTCTTGGAGGCGAACCACTCTTCGAGCGGGCGGCTCGGGCTGCCGTCGGCCATGAAGAAATCGTTGATCATGTCGATGGCCAGCGAATAGCGGCCGTTCCAGCCGTACCAGCGCGCCGGCAGGGGCACATGCCGTACCACTGCACCGAGTTGGGGTGCCCCAGATGATCTCGGTATTCTTGCCGGCGCCCCAGGTGGTCGTCACGGCGCGGAGGTTATCCACGATCTCATCGAACGTAGCGTCAGCGGCCGGTTTGAGCAACTGGTATTCGGTCATGTCGATGACCGTCTTGGCGGCATCGGCGGCATCCTTCCACAGCTCCTTGTCATAGGTCTGGGGCATGAGCACTGTGCCGTCGTGATTCGTCCAGTTCTTGTAGGCCGAATTGCCGTTGAAGAGCGGGCTGGCGACCATCAGCAGCATGCGCGACTGGATGGCCCGGGCGGCACCGATGGTGGGGAGCCCCAGCGTGAATTTCTCGTCGCGGGCGGCGGGCATACCGTTTTCACAGGCCCAGTCGATCTCGCCGTTGATCCAGCGGACGCATTCGCCGAGCGTGTTGCGCGCCTGCGAAGCCCCGATCTGGTCGGCCGAACGGCTGGTCTCTACGATGGGGATCGGGCCGTAGAGGCGCAGCAGCAGGTAGTGGTAATAGGCACGCATGAAGCGGGCTTCGGCACGCATCGTGCGGCGGTCGATCTCGCCCAGTTCGGCGCACTTGTCCACGTTTTCGAGGAACAGGTTGCAATGGCGGATGGCCTGGTAGTAACGCACGAAGAAATAGAGGTTGTAGCCCGTGTAACCGTAGTAGTTGTCGGGGCTCATCTTCCCTTCGGCGATATTGCGCACGTGCGATTCGAGAATGTAGGCCGATTCGTCGGTGCACCAGAAATAGGGAATCTGCCCGCTGTAATGCATCTCCTGCACCATGAAATCGTCGCTGTAAATGCGGTTGTACCACTTGGTGGTCTCGATTTTCGAAGAGAAGATCTTGTCCATCGAGTTCAGGTCTTCGGGATCCTGATCCAGATAGTTGGCGCAGCCGGTAAACAAAAGGAGCGACGCGAGCATTAAATATACGATATTCTTTTTTCATTCTTTAGGCTGTATTAGAAGGTTAAATTCACACCGACGAAAACCTGGCGCTGCATGGGATAGGCATCGGCACCCGTCTCGGGATCCCAGTAGTCGGAGATAAATTTGCTGACCGTAAACAGGTTCACACCCGTGGCATAGATGCGCAGCGAGCTGCACCGGGCTTGCTGGCCCAGGCCGAGGGCAGCGTATAGCCGATCTCGACATTCTTCAGGCGCAGGTAGCCCGCTGTCGCGCTGCCACCAGGTCGAAGTCTTGTAGTTGTTGGCATCGGCGCCGTAGGAGAGGCGGGGGCGAGAAGGCGTGCGGATCGGGGTTGTCCACCGTCCAGCGATCTTGAACATGGTCATCACGTTACCCATGAACTTCGGGCCGCGGTCTGCCTGGAACGGGTAGAAATACCAGCCGCCGCTCAGGTAGGAGGAACGGTTGGTTCCGCCCTGGAAGAGGAACGAGAAGTCGAAGCCCTGGTAGTGGAGCGACGCACCGAAACCGTAGACGATCTCCGGCATCGCGGGGTTGCCGATCCACGTCATGTCGGCCTCGGTGATCTTGCCGTCGTCGTTGAGGTCTTCGTAGCGGATGTCGCCGGCACGCAGCTGCTGCTTGTCCAGGCCGAACTGCGTATAGTAGTCGGGCATGTTGTCCAGCTCCTCCTGCGAGAAGAGGTGCATGGCACGGTAGCCCATGGTCAGTCCGTAACGCACGCCGCGCTGATCCTGCCACGGATAGGCATAGTACTTGCCGTCGTCGATCACCTTGTTGCGGGCAAAGGTGAAGTTTCCGCGGACGAGACGGTGAGGTCTTTGCTGAAACGCTTGACGTATTCGGCCGAAACCTCGAAGCCGCGGTTCTCCATCAGACCCATGTTGGCGTAGTTGGTATAATCCTTGGGAAGCCCCGAAATCTCCGAGAACTGGGGTGCGAGGAAGATGTTTTCACGCCGCTCGTAGAAGAAGTCAGCATTGATTTTTCAACTCGTTGAAAAACCCGGTTTCGATACCGACGTTGTATTTGGTCGACACCTCCCACGTCACGTCCTGATTGGCCATGCGACCTTCGCCGATACCGCCGGCTCCTTGGTCGAAGTTGACGCCGAGGTTGCCGTAACCGTTGGCGCCGCTGTTGATCGTAGCCAGGTAGATGAAACGCGTACTGGGAATCTGGTCGTTGCCGACCTGCCCGACCGACGCACGGATCTTGAACCACGTCAGCACCTCGCTGTTGCGCAGGAAGCTCTCCTCGGAGGCCACCCAGCCGATAGCCACGGCGGGGGAATACGCCCATGCGCTTGCCCTTGGCGAAGTTCTCCGAACCGTTGAAACCGATGTTGGCCTCGATCAGGTAACGCTTGTCGTAGGCATAGGTAAGACGGCCGGCAAGGCCGAGCGAACGGTTGGGCAGCGACTTGAGGTAATCGCTCGTGGCCTCCTGCAGCCGGTAATCCTTGGCGAAGCCGAGCAGCAGGCCGCCGACTTCGTGCTTTTCGCCGAACGTCCGGCTGTAATTGATCGCCGCCTCGACATACTGCGTACGGGAACCGTTGCCGGACTGTTTGTAATTCAGGTACTCCTGTTTCTGGTCGGCCTGCCACTCGGTGCGGATCAGTTCGCCGTCCTGATCGCGTCCTGTGGCCTCAAAGAAGTTGATGTTGCGCGCACGCTCCTCCCACCGAATAATTCACGGCGTCGTAGGCGTAGCTCACCTTGGCCGAAAGACCCGGGGTGATGAACGAGAAATCCTGATTGATCGTCAGGTTGGCGCGAAGCGTATTGCCCGGTGGTCTTCTTCCAACCGCGCTGCGTGAGCATGTTATAGGGGGTTGTTCAGGCCGTCGCGGCCGGCCAGCTCGCCGTCCTTGAAGCGGACGGGGAAAGCGTTCGGCGCCGCGTTGATGATGTCGCGGTAGATGGCTGCAGACCCCTCGACAGGCTCCATGTTCTCGGTCACGTTGCCCTGCACGCCGGGTTCACCACCGTGGTCTTGGTGATGTCCATGTCGACGTTGGAGCGGAAGTTATAGCGCTTGTAGTTGACATTCTCGCCGTAACGGCCGATCTTGTCGCTCACCCATGAATATTCGCCGGGTTTGACAGCATACTGCCCCTCTTGGTTGTAGAAGGAGAGGGCCGTGAAGTAGTGGGCGAACTTGCCGCCGCCCAGATGTTGGCGCTCACCTTCTCGGAAAGAGACACCTTTTCATAAGGCTTCTGCCAGTCGACATCAGGATAGACCTCGGGGTCGGTCTGCATGCGCATGGCCTTGATCTCGTCGGCGCCGTATTTCCAGTGCCGCCGAGGCATTCACGGCATCCACCGCCTCGTTGAACATTTCCGGAGCGGGTAGCGGCGTCGGCGAACGACAGGCGTTTGCTGGCGAACGAAGCCCTGCTCGTAACGCAGGTCGATCCGGGCCGGGCCGTCGAAACCGCGGCGCGTGTTGACAAAAGGATAACGCCGTTGGCACCGCGTACGCCGTATACGGCCGTGGCGCTGGCGTCTTTCAGGACGCTGAACGACTCGATCTCAGCAGGTCGACATCGTTGAGCGGACGCTTCGATGCCGTCGACCAGGATCAGCGGATCGGGGCTGCCCGTAAAAGGTGGCGATACCGCGGATCCAGAACTGGGCGTCGTCTTTGCCCAGCTCTTTGAGGTTTGCAGTGCGACGACGCCCGCCAGGTTACCGGCCAGCGTCTGTGGCTCAGCGACCGCACGGGGACACGCAGTTCCTCGGGCGGATCGTGGAGATAGCCCCGACCGATTCGCGTTTCTGGTACCGTAGCCCCACGGAGACAATTTCGACGCTCTCCATGCCGATGGCCTCGGGCAGGCGGCGTGATCGTCACCGACCCGGCGCCTTTTGGACGACACCTGTTGCGCCTCGTAACCGACATACGACGACGACAGGCGTGACGTTTGCAGTCGGTATTCTTCAGGTTGAAAGGTACCGTCGACATTGGTCGCCGTGGCGATCGTGGTACCTTTGACCATGACCGTCGCACCGATGACCGGCGCACTGGTCTCATCGAAAGCACACGTCCGGAGATGCCGGTGGTCTGCGCCCACAGCAACGACGCAGAGAAACACGGCTGTCACAAGTAATAGTGCTTTCCGGGAAAAACGGTTTAGTGAAAACTCATACACACTAATTTTAAGGTTAAAAAATAGGTTTGGTTGGTATCCGGGGACGCGCCCGCAGAAGGGCTGTCCCGCTAATAGCGAATTTAGGACGGGGTATCGGGATAAAAGTCCGCAGGACACAACCAGGGTCTGGAGCTACGATTTTGCCTATTATGTACGATTTTATCCGGATTTTTTTGCAGGATACGCACGGAGCATCGTAAAAAAAGGTGCGGAAGGCATCCCGTCCGGGCGGCGGGAGGGACAAAAAGCCGCACCACGGAAAACGGTGCGAAACCGGCTGCCGGAAATTCCCGGCAGGGCAGCGAAAAACAGGCGGAGCGGAAGAAGCGTTCGCTCCGCCCGCTGCGGTATTATTCGTCCCCGACGGTCAGGCGGGCCAACGGAGCGGCCATCGCTACCCCATCGGGCGTGTCCTGCGGGCGACAGCCGGGAAAAGATTGCACGGCTGCCGGGAACTATACAGGGATAACAGAAGAGCGAGTGTGTGGAGGAAGAGGGCAACCGAGGGGTTCCAGGAAACAACCGGGAATAACCGGAGCGCAAGCGAGGAGTACCGGAAGCGAACGGGGATAACGGGGACAGACGAGGGGCTACCGGAATAGACCGGGCAACAACCGGGCAGGGACTACCGCGGCAGCAACCCTGTCGATGAACAGCACGCCGTCCAGATGGTCGACCTCGTGCTGGAAAATGACGGCCGTGAACCCTTCGACCGTATCGGCGGCCATGCGCAGGGGACTCCTCGTCCAGGTACCGGACGACGATCCTCCGAACGCAGGACACTGCCCGAGACACCGGGGATGGAAAGGCACCCTTCGGAACCCGGAAGCCGGGTCTGGGAATACCAGACGATTTCGGGGTTGACATAGAAGCAGAACGGCTCACCGGGTTTGTCGAAACGCTGCACGGCGATCAGCCTGCGTGACACCCCGACCTGGGGCGCGGCGATCCCCACGCCCCGGTCGGTCGTGTCGCACACCGTAGCCAGCATCCCCTTGAGCATCCGGAAATGGGCGGACTGCAACTCCTCGCGCCCCAGCGGGACAGCCTTTGCGGCGCAGGAACAGCGAATCGCCGGGGTCGGCGACCGTCCACAGCGCATGATGTGCCCCTGCTGCGAGGCGATCACGCCGCATTCGGCATCGGTAAAGCCCCGCAGGGCACTGCATGAGGCCGCAAGGCACAGGCACACGATAAGCAGATTCTTCATGGAAGGTATGTTATGGCAGATCAAAGGTAGCGAAAAAATGCAGTACGGCGGAAATTCCGCCGCACCGATATTCTACCGTGCAGTAGCGTATCACGGCATTTTATCCTATATTTGCCGTATGAACGAAAAATTACTGTTCCGGCGCGCCCGCCCCGCCGACACGGAGCGCATCATGGAGATCATCCGGCAGGCGCAGGCGCAGATGCGGGCACTGGGAAGCCTGCAATGGCAGGACGGCTACCGGCAACGGCCGATATCGGACACGATATCGCCTGCGGCTACGGATGGGTCTTCGAGAAACCGGAGGCGGAAAGAGCACGGATGCACGGGGAACCGACGGCACGGGGCTGCGGGGTTCCGGGCTGTAACGGCTGCCGCGGGGAAAACAACGGGCACGGAGGCGGCCGGCAAACAGGAGTATCCGGCGCTGACGAAACGGCAGCGGCGGCGGAAGAGGCGGAAAAAGCGGGAGAAGCGGGAGGACGAGGAGAAACAGAGCCTGCAAAAGCGGCCGCGGCACAGGGCAACGTCATCGCCTACGGGGCCGTGGTTTTCGACGGGGAACCCGCTTACGACGCCATCGAAGGGGCATGGCTCACCGACGGAGAGTATGTCGTACTGCACCGCATGGCGGTGGCCGACGGTGAGAAAGCCCGCGGGGTGGCGACGGAGTTTATGCGGCGCGTCGAAGCGATGGCGCACGGGCGCGGCACGGGCAGTATGCGCGTCGACACCAATTTCGACAACCGTTACATGCTGCGCATGCTCGGACGGCTGGGGTTCGTCTATTGCGGCAAGGTACGCTACCGGAGCGGCGAACGGCTGGCATTCGAGAAACCCCTCGGGACATGAGGGCATAAAACGAGGGAACCGGCCATACGGCCGGTTCCCTCTTCAGGATGAGTGCGTCACTATACCCTGTAACAACTCCCCGGGAGAAATATCATAATAATCACATAGGTCAGCCAAGGTCGACAGCGTGATATCGGTATATCCGGCTTCGATCCGGCCGACATTCAGTCCGGTATCGAAACGCACGACTTCCTGAGTCAGGTTTAGCCTCCGTCTGGCCTTGGCCAGCCTGTCTGCAACCTGCCCGACAAAAAAGTCATTTTGCCGCTGCCTTTTCATAGTGCAAATTACCGCATTTATACCCTGATTTATAACTACAAATAAGTAGTTGGCAGGATGATACCGCTTCCACTGAAGTCCTGTGACGGATAATCCGCCGATTTCAGCCCGAATGCACTATAATCGCACCGTTTCGGAATATCCCGTAACCGATGCCCCGGCCTTCACCAGGTTAAAATGTACCAAAAAATCAAGCCGTGCAAGATAACGCAGCAACCTATCGTACCTTTCGGAATCCCCACTTCCTATACAAATATACACAATAAGCGACTATTTGATCCCGGCGACGGGAATTCAAAATCCGGTTATTCGGCACAACGCAAAAAAAGCGGGCTGCGTCGTGCAACCCGCCTTGCCGGTGCGGCAATCCCGCCCGGGAAGGAATGTTATTGCTCCTCCTGGTAATAGACCTTGTAAAATTTGCCCTTCTCGTCCTCGCCCTGCTCCAGCAGATTGCGGTTGCCGTGGACATAGATATGGAAATTGCGGTCGAGCTTGATGACGCTCTTATAGGCGCGCGCCTGTTTCCTGACGGCGGAATCGGAAATGGCGAACTCATCCTCGATACGGATCTCGCGCTCCTGCTCGTACTCCTGTTTGTAGCGAGAGAAGCTCTCCATGACCTCGGGCTGGCGGATCACCTTTTCGGAAAAGTCGTCGAGCGAAAAACAGTCCTGCTCCCGGAAGTATTTCATCGTCTCGTTGAGCATCTCGGCCTGGTCGGCCTTCGACACGTCGAACTCCGCGGGAAGGTGCCTGGTCACGTATTTCTTGCACATGGCCAGGATGTTGTGCGTGTTGTGGTAGTTGTCCTGCCGCGGGCGGACATGCAGGAAATCGTCGATCCAGTAACGCGCTTCCGCCCGGTTGGTGTTGTCCACGACGCAGACGGCGAAGCCTTCTTCGCGCTCGGTATCGAACACGAGGCACCCTTTGTCCAGTTTGTCGACGTTGATTCCCTGGCAGGAGGAGATATGCAGCTGCCCGTCCTGCTCCCCGACATCAAGGAACGTATCGCGGGTCTCGGACTTGAAAAGCCCGACGGCATCGACCGCCTCGCCCCGAAACGGCAGCCGGTGAAATAGACGACGTAAAATTCGCCGCCCTTGATCTGCGGGTGTGTGCCCGTCTCGTAAAGGTGCCGGGCAAGGCCCACGGAGTTGTCGTAGAACGTCTCCCGGTCGTCGAACACCTTGCAGACGAAATTATAGACTTCGTTGCAGGCCAGGTCGGTTTCGTGGTGGAGGTTGTAGTATTCCTCGGATTTGAAACCTCCGGCGAAATAGGCGGTCAGGATCTGCATCAGGCCCGTGTCGCCGACCTGCCCGGACAATGCGGGGGAGACGAGCAGGGGCTCGTCCTTGGCCTTGTTCCCGACGATATGCACGACCAGCGCCGCGATCCGGGTATCTTCCGTATATAACATGGCTGTGAACGGTTATTCGTAAAACGCGGGACAAAGGTGGCAAAATTTTCAGCCCCGGCCAAGGAATACGGCCGTTATTTCCCGTGGCAGGCCGTTTGCACTCCCGATAATTTGCCTATTTTTGCAGGACGACAAATACCTGAAACCATGGAAAACAGAATCACTTCGCTGTTCGGCATACGCTACCCCATCGTCGCGGGCGGCATGATCTGGTGCAGCGGCTGGCGGCTGGCCGCAGCCGTAAGCGAAGCAGGCGGACTGGGGCTGATCGGCTCCGGCTCGATGACGCCCGACCTGCTGCGCGAGCATATCCGCAAATGCCGCGCGGCGACCTGTAAACCGTTCGGCGTGAACGTCCCGCTGATGTACCGCTACGCAGAAGAGATCATGGGCGTCATCATGGAGGAACGCGTACCCGCAGTGTTTACCTCGGCGGGCAGCCCGAAAACATGGACGGCCCGCCTGCACGAAGCGGGATGCAAGGTGGCGCACGTGATTTCGAGCACAAAGTTCGCCCTGAAAAGCCAGCAGGCAGGGGTCGATGCCGTGGTAGCCGAGGGCTTCGAGGCCGGCGGCCACAACGGACGCGAGGAGACCACGACGATGGTGCTCGTACCCCGAGTGCGGCAGGCCGTGGCGATACCGCTGATCGCCGCGGGCGGCATCGCCACCGGGCGCGGTATGCTGGCGGCGTTCGCGCTGGGAGCCGAGGGCATCCAGATGGGAACGCGGTTCGCGCTTTCGGAGGAGAGTTCCGCCAGCGACGCATTCAAGAAACTCTGTATCGGACTGCAGGAGGGCGACACGATGCTCGCGCTGAAGAAACTCAGTCCGACACGCCTGATCCGCAACGACTTTTTCCGTGCGGTCGAGGAGGCGGAGAACAGGGGTGCGACGGCCGAAGAGTTACAGCAGCTGCTTGGACGCGGACGCTCGAAACGGGGCATCTTCGAAGGCGACCTGACGGACGGCGAACTGGAAATCGGGCAGGCAGCCTCGCTGATCCGCGAGCTGCCGACGGCGGGACAAATCGTCCGCGAAACCATTGCGGAATACGAGGCCGGGCTGCAGGGACTTGTAAGGCAAGCCGGGCAGGGAGCAGCCCTTGCGACCGATGAGCAAGGGTACGCCCGGTAATCCGGTGGGTTCCCGCCGGACCGGGTTTCAGAACCGGCATCCAGACTCCGAATGCCCCGTAAGTGAGGTCGAATGAAAATGGTTTATTATCGGTCCAGCCCTCCGGAATCGGGGCAGCCAAGGATGGAAATGGCAAGTCCCGGCAATATTTTCAATCAGACCCTGTCCGACAAGACTCGGCAGGCAGGAGTACAGGACATTTGTATGTGCCCAGGATCAGCCTGGAAGTGTAATAATGCGCAAAAATTCGGAGAATATTTTGCACGTTTGGAAATTTTGTTTACCTTTGCACCACGATAATACGGGAAAGAAGTGCTTCCGACCGCAATTATCGGGATGGTGCCATAGCTCAGTTGGTAGAGCAAAGGACTGAAAATCCTTGTGTCGCTGGTTCGATTCCCGCTGGTACCACAAAGAAAATCAACGACTTACAGCAATGTAGGTCGTTTTTCTTTTGTCTTTTTCGTAGCGGTTTTACGGTGGTTTGAGGCTTTGAGTTAAACCGAGAGTTAAACCAAAATCACTATGGATGCAGGTGTCAACATTCTCTGTTACAAATCAAAAACTCTTGCCAACGGCGCACATCCGCTGATGATTCGTGTCTGTAAAGACGGGAAAAAGAAATATGTCAGCCTCGGCGTGTCTGTTTTACCGCAGTTTTGGGATTTTACGAAGAACCAGCCGAAAAAGAATTGTCCCAACAAGACATATATCGAAAAAGATTATTGCGGACAAGAGTAGCGAGTTTGCCGAGCGTATCATCGAACTGAAAGCAGAGAAGAAAGAATTTACGGCTACAACGCTGACTGAACGGTTGACAGAGAGCACACGCGCAAGACGCACGGTAGGCGAGGTGTTCCAATTTCAAATTGAGGACTTGAAACAAGCGGGGCGAACGGGCTATGCGCTGTCGCACCAAGAGGTCTACAATTCCTTGTTGAAATTCAACGGACATCTGAATATCTACTTTTCAGAAATTGATACCGTTTGGCTGAAACGCTATGAAACATGGTTGCGGGGACAAGGTTTTTCAGAAAATACAATAGGCCGCCGATTCCGCACTTTACGGGCAGTCTATAATGTAGCCATTGAGGAAAAGTGTGTGAAAGCGGATTATTACCCGTTCAAATCCTACAAGGTTTCCAAACTGCACCAAGCGACGGCAAAGCGAGCCATAAGTAAGGCGGACATCATGCGGATTATCGAATACCGCAGCAATGATTTCTACAAGCAATTTGCAGTCGATTTGTTTGCGTTCGGGTACTTTATGGGTGGCATTAATTTCGTGGACATAGCCTACCTTAAAACGGATAATATCGTGGATGGACGGCTGATTTACACACGGCGAAAAACGCACAAGTTGATAAGGCTACCTTTACAGCCCAAAGCGCAGGAGATTATAGAGCGTTACCTACAAGATGGTGCGCTCTTTTTTGTTTCCAATCCTTTCTGCTTTTCATAAGACCGAGCAACAACAACGCAATCGAGTTCATAAAGTCATTTCCAAAGTGAATGAACGATTGAAAGAGGTAGGGAAAGAATTGGAAATACCTATCGACTTAACAACCTATGTTTCACGGCATAGCTTTGCTACCGTATTGAAACGTGAGGGAGTTAGCACGTCAATAATTTGTGAATCGCTGGGACATAGTTCTGAAAAGGTAACGCAAATTTACCTTGATTCATTTGAAAACAGCCAAATCGACGCTGCTATGCAACATTTACTATAAAAGAAAACGGGGGCTGTCTCACGACAGTCCCCTCGTTCTTATCCTGCTGGCGGGTGAAATAAAAAATGAATTGAGTTATTGTGGTGCTAATGAACGAATTTACTAATTAAAATTTTTTCGATATGAAACTCAACTTATTTATTCCTCCGTGGTAACATCCCTAAACATTGTTGTTCGCTTTGAGAAACTTATTCAAGCAGGGCTTCGGTATATGACCGTTCCGTCCTCTCAAGGGGGCAAAACCCTCTGCCAAAACCTGTTCTACCATTGCTTTGCCCTCGAAAACGAGATGCTGGGCAATAATCTGTGGATTTAATCCACACTCATTACAAATCTTTTCAAATCGTCTGCTATCGAGGATTCTATCAACCATATACTGATATTCCATCCAAAAATGGTTAAGGTCAGGATACAGGGGCAAAATACACGCCATGATACAAGCCTGTTTAACTGCGGTGTTCTTACTGACTTGTTTTGAGTAAAGGCTATTAGCCTTTCGGATGACAGTAGAAAAAGGATTGACCTTTCTTTTTGCGAGCAACAAGTTTGGGTTCCTGCATTTCGTTGTTGTTATTAGCATTTGCAGGCATTACATTGATGTTTTTCATGATTGTAAAGGTTTTATGCCAGCAAGTCAAAGAACGTGTTTAAGGGGCATATAACCCCGTTGTATTTCTGACAATAAAATTAGCAATTTTTTCTGAAATTCAAAAGAGTGATTGACGATTTTTTAAGTGTAAAAACAAGGCTTTCGACATCATTATTTACTTGATTACATGGTTTTACTTGTAATATTTAACTTAAAACATAATTTTTATTACTAATAATAACTGAAAGCGCGATTTTAATTCTATATTTTAACGTGAAACATGATTTTAATACTTAATTATCTATGAAAACATGATTTTTGATAGAAAATAGAATCCAATAACCATATATGCAGGTGGAAACAGATTCAGTAAGCAGAGTGCAAAATAAAAATGCAAGACAGATTAAAATATTTATCAAATTACTTGACTTTTGGTTAAATATTTTATATCTTTACAGAACAATTCGAGATACTATCTTCCACTCGATACAAATTGTGTTCATTCTTGTTAAGGCAGATTCGTCTGCCTTTTCTTTGCGTTAATATTACCACATTTTTGAGTGCGAAATGAATATTTCCTTTAATAAGATAGTTTCAGAATCAAAAAATATGGAATCATTAAAAAGTGCATGCACTAAAAACAGCCACTTTTAATGACACATCATGTAAGAGTGAGAACAATTTATTTGTGCAAAAACTTTTCATCGAAAAAACGATGCACGATTTTTTGCGATAATTTTTCTCACAACTCGTGTGATGAAAAAACTTTTTTTTGCCTGTTTTTTATTCACGCATTTTGCGTGTAAAAAATATCGCTAAAAAAAATATTCATCTTACTTGGTTGATGAATCTATTTTCGTGATTAAAACTGTTCTCCATTTATCGGTTACCACATTTTTTGAGTACGAAATGAAGATTTCCTATAAAGAATGTATTTCAGAATCAGAAAATGTGGAAGATTCAATTAAAGAGATAGTAGGTTTTTGAATGACGGAATAGAGAGTTGCTCAAATCTGTCCTATGCAAACTGCTCAAAAAGTGTCCTATATATACATTACCTACTTATACACTACCTATTAAAGTCGTACCGACCATGTACTACCACATCAAAGACCGCAAGTGATTCGATAACCGCAAACAAGCCAAAGACCATTACGGCGTTGCCTGCTTTCGCAAATTGCTATACTTAAAAAGAGATTATATTTACGAACAATCCAAATTCCATTGCTAACGATGAATTATACAGTAATCCCCAAATCAATCGTAAACTTTCAGACGGGCAACAGTAAGCCTATTGATATTTACGTGTGAGCGACCATTAAATATTGCTCCAATCACAAGACGAACATATCCCATATAACAGAGGAAAAACTATCCTTACTGACGGGATTGGATGAAAGAACTATACGACGGAGCATTAAACGCTTAAAGGATGCAGGTTATCTGACCGTGCAGACTACCATTAAAGAAGATGCAGACTGAGGATTTATAAAGCGAAATTCTACTATATAAAGCCAGAAAAGAGCAACTACTTCTTCCTCGATAACAGTTACTTTAAGAGGAACTATCCCGCCAAGATTGCAGGGTTTCTGCTCTTATTAAAGGCAATCTGCCTTAATAATACGGATACCATTCAATGAAGTATATCCCAAATTGCAAAGAGTATCGGATTATCCCGCAATACCACTACTGCATTATTGAATGAATGTCAGCAATTAGGGCTTATAAAGCGAATTGCAAAGAGCTATGAACTGACAGCAGGATGTTTTATCAATTCAGCAGTTAGAAAGACTGATGCAGGGATTTATAAGGAGATATGCGAGTTCTGCAAGATGAAAGGTGTTGCCGTTCCCAAGTGGGATAAACGGGCTATGTCCGTACTGCTTACAAAATACAATTCGATAAATTTGCCTGCATCGGAACCGATAACAATTACCTATCAACTCAATAAACGATGCAGGAACTTACCAGAAAAGGTATCGTTGCCTTACTTTATAAAGGTGCTTGATATGCAGGAACCATATAATGCCGTTATAGAACAGGCAGAGCAAAAAACAAACTCGATAAGGAAGATTTTAATGGTTTTGAGTTTTAGATAGTCAGCAAATAAATCATTCATATACAGCCCTCATGCTTACGCATGCAGGGCTTTCCCCATTTAATAAGAGAATGATATATTTTGCGGATATTCGATTTATATAGACCTTATTGATTGTGTTATTCATCTTTATATGGCGTGCCGTAGGCACTCACTCAATAAGCCCAAGATTATAAAAATTGCATATATACTGCCCACGAACAGAGTAACAGATCAAAGCCCCTCCCCTTATTGAATGTGAAAATTAAATCAAAACCATGAAAACATTAGACAAAAAGGCGTCAGAAATCTTACGAGGATTATTGGCCCTACAAACCACAAAGATTGACAACACAGACGGAGTGTATATGCCTGTTCATATCGAGATTATCGACAGAACCGAGAACTACAACCACATTTCGCTGGCTCATTACGGACAGCAGAATGGAGATGTCATGCGTGACCCTGAAATGATTATCGCCCTGCACAAAGAATCACAGCAATTCGTTCCGTACTACTACCGTAACGATTATATGGGTATGGAGCAGTATAGCGTTAAATGGACGGAAGAGGGCATTTTGCTGAACCGTCGTTTACAGGCAGACCACACGACATTCGCTAACCAATGGTTACGCAATATAGCCACACAACAGCACCTATTATGACAGCACGGCGATTAGTGGAGAACTGCGTACTGACGAATCAAACCGCAGTCGTGGATGAAATGCTGAATAAGAATTTGCTACCAGAAGAATATATCTATCCATTCGTGGGTGATGTGATGGAATGGTGGTTGATTGATAGCTGGTTGGCAGAACGACTGAAACGAGAGAACCAAGTAATCATTGAGGAATACGGTTGCTGTTGGTGGGGCAGGTTAGCAAGCGGGCAGGCTGTTTATATGGATAGCGTGATACAGAAGATTGCAGGAGAGTGAAACTCGGCTTGCATATCGACATAGCAAGTTTGTAAATTACAGAGATTAGGGGCTTTGCAATTCCGAGAAGATTTTGCAACCTCTAATTTCTGCTTTTATGCTGGCATAAGGTCGATAATTGAGTATCTGAACTATCTGCAACTCATAATTACAGAGGTTATGCAGGCGTAACAACAAAATCTTCTACTCCAATTTATAAAGAACAAAGTTTTGATTCCATAAGGTGTACTATTGGAAAGATGCTTTGTTTTAGAGAACTTTGTAACTACAATACCCCAAGAGTGTTGCGTATTGAGAAACATTTTCTAACTTTGTGGCATCGTCCCAATGGGCGGTAACATATTAGTTTAGTGAAAGTGTTTCGCTAATCCTTGTACCGAAATCTGACAGTTTCTACAAAGACGAGGATAACGACAACGCTCATCACCGCATATAGGCATATATCATCTGATATATTCTATTCGGTGTGGGGTATTGTTTCTTATTCGTCTTTGGGTTTTGTCAGAACCTCGGTACAGATAACGAACAACTCCACACTTTCTTTTTTTGTATTAATCCACCGCATAGGAGTTGTACGGTAAAAACGTGCGTCACTTGTTTTACTTAAATAATCTCATTATGAAAAAAACTATTGGCCTTTGCCGCATTATTTGCGGTGGTTGCGCTCACATCGTGTAAATACGATGATGATGACCTTTGGAACAGCGTTCACGGATTGGAAAACCGTGTTGCAAAATTAGAGGAACTCTGCAAACAGATGAACACGAATATTTCATCGTTGCAGACCATCGTAACCGCATTGCAGAATAACGACTATGTTACGGGGACTACACCCCTTATGAAAGACGGTAAAGAAATCGGTTATACAATTACTTTCAGCAAAGGCAATCCTATTACCATCTATCACGGTAAAGACGGACAAGACGGTGAAGACGGGACAACACCCACCATCGGCGTAAAAAAAGATACTGATGGTGTCTATTATTGGACGTTGAACGGTGAATTTATTGTGGTTGATGGTGGGAAAATTAAAGCCGAGGGCAAAGACGGCACAAATGGAACCAACGGCACGACCCCGCAATTCAAAATCGAAAATGATTATTGGTTTGTTTCCTACAATAATGGAACAAATTGGACGCAGTTAGGTAAAGCGACTGGCGAGGACGGCAAAGATGGAGAAGATGGTGTTGGTGGGGATTCCATGTTTTCGGGCGTGGATTATAAAACCAGCACCGACTATGTAATTTTCACTTTATCGAACGGTACGCAAATCAAACTACCCACATGGTCAGCTTTTGAAGCCTTACAGCGTCTTTGCAACGAAACGAATACCAATCTTTCGGCATTACAGACGATTGTAACAGCACTCCAAAACAACGATTATATCACGAGTGTAGACCCGCTGACCGAGAACGGCAAGGTGGTAGGCTACACGATTAAGTTTGCCAAGAGTAACCCGATTGTGATTTACAACGGCAAGGACGGCGCAGATGGTGTTGATGGAAACACTCCCGTTATCGGTGTGAAGAAAGATGCGGACGGCATCTATTATTGGACGCTGGACGGTGAGTTTATCGTTGTGGACGGACAGAAGATAAAAGCACAGGGAACAGACGGTAATAATGGCACGGATGGTTCAGACGGAGTTACGCCAAAACTCGAAATTCGAGAGAGCTATTGGTGGATTTCCTATGACAACGGAACGAATTGGACGCAATTAGGAAAGGCTACGGGAGAGGACGGCAAGGATGCAGATAGCATCAAAATCACGCAGGACGAGAACAATGTCTATTTCGAACTGGTAGACGGAACTATAATCACCATTTCAAAGACGGGAAGTCAAAGTTCCAACATCATTATATTTGCAGACAAAGACGTAAAAAAGCGGTGTGTCGGATTGTGGGATACAAACGGAGATGGTGAATTATCGCATGAGGAAGTGGCTGCCGTAACCACAATTGGAACTGTATTCCAAAATAATACAGACATTGAATTCTTCAATGAATTAAAACATTTTAGTGGATTGACGGCTCTTGAAGCCAATGCATTTAGTGGTTGTTCTAATTTATGCAACATTGCCATTCCAGCTAATGTTGCGACAATTGATGTGTCGTCATTCAAAGGTTGCTCCCAACTAATGCAAGTTACATTCGATAAAAAATTCGCGCATTACTACATTTGAAGGAAGTTATAATGAAAACGGGGGTTCTTATAATGGCGTATTTGCAGATTGTAGAGCTCTCAAAACCATACGAATTCCAGCGAGTGTTACGGAAATAAAGGCGTGTGCATTTCAAAATTGTACAAGTCTATCAAGTGTAACATTTGAGGATGATTCAAATCTCCAAACAATTGGAGGGGGATATACATGTTATAGAGGTGACTATGGTAGTTATGATTTTGGTATTTTTGGTGCTTTTGCGGGCTGCACATCATTGACATCAATAGAAATTCCCAATAGTGTAAAAGAAATAGGGGTATGCGCATTTCAAGGATGCTCTCAATTACAATCCGTTACTTTTCAAAAAAGGATCATTAATCACGACATTAAGTGGAGGATACATTTCCAAAGGGTATGGAACTTCTATTGAAAATGCGTCAAAAATGATTTTTGGTGTTTTTGCTAAATGTTCTACATTATCATCAATAGAAATACCTGCAAATGTTGAAACTATCGATGCTTGTGTATTTCAAGATTGCATAAATCTTTCAGTTGTTACTTTTGAACAAGGTTCGAAATTAAAAGAATTTGGAGATGGGTATGCGAAAACGGCATATCATCCCTTTGTAACAGGAGCTTTCGCAAATTGTACCGCCTTAAAATCGATTCAAATTCCTGCTAATGTAGAGAAGATTGGCGTTGGCACATTTAAGAATTGCTCACAACTATCATCTGTAACTTTTGAACCCAATTCTAAATTAAAAACAATAGATGGGTATTGTGATGGGAATTGGTCATCAGAAGTTGGCACTAAACATTATGGGGCATTTGCCGATTGCGAGGCCTTGACAAATATTGAATTGCCAGCAAGTCTAACCGCCATAAATAGCGTTGCATTTAGCAATTGCCGCAAATTGATAGATGTGTATTGTACTGCTTTAACTCCGCCAACTATTAAGACAGGGAGCTCAGGAACATTTACTAATATTTCATCTGCTGCAAGATTTTATGTTCCATTAGAATCGGTAGATGCTTACAAAGCCGCAACTGGCTGGGAAAAATATGCAAATCAAATTGTTGGATATAATTTTACTGAATAATTAGAATCCAACCTCCTCTCCTGCCGTGTTACGGCATGGCAGGAGAGAATGATTAAATGGAAAATAATATGGCAAGTGGAGATATAAAGATTTTAGACAAGCTGTCTATCAATCAAAATATCATTGGTTTAGTCATTAGTTATATCGGCGTGGTGTATATTGCACGGCTCGATGTCGATAACAGCGCTCTGTATTGTCTTGTAAGTTTTATCGGCAGTCTTTGTTCGATTCTATTCTTTATATGTACTCTATCGGTAATAAGTTCGATGGTCGTCTATGCAATAGAATACTGGAAAAAAGAAATGGTATAAAGGCAAGAGACATCAATTGGATTATGAAAATAAGAAATCCAACAAAACGAGCGAAACTTGTAAAAGGTGTGCAAAAAATGTCCTTGTAAAGATTGTGAACGATAAAAGATAGAATTATAAACACCTCTTGATTTAATCGAGAGGTGTTTTGTGTATATTTCACTTGCATATTTCACAAATTTTTACTATATTTACATCATAATCAAACATTTAATAACAATATAAATTTTAGCTAAAATGAAAAGAAAAACACCAAAAATTGAATGAGAGGCAAAGACCGAGACTGTCGATGATATTCAGTATTCCTATGTTGCCAAATCCGTAACTTACGCACGGGATTGCAATGTCTGTCTATTCGTAGGACGCAAAACAGCAGAACCTACACCATTGAAATTCACTTATTATTTTGAACTTGACATCGACCCTGAAAAGGATATGGCGATTCGATTCTGCAAACGAGGGCAGGATATAGCAGGTTTCTCCTTTCAGTTAGACCCGCAAGATTGAAAGACAGGCATTTTTGTACTTCCGTTATCTAATCTTATAACATTTCCCAAGTCCAACCACACCCTTAATCTCTTTGATGCCCATATAAAGAGTGATACGGTCATATTTGATTTATACGACAACGGAGGGTAAACAGAACGTTTTCAAATTCCCACTCACGGGTTTTAACGAGAAATATTTAGAGCAGTTCATATAAATTTGTTTTCTAATACCCTAAACAATGGATAATACGTATATTACTCAAAATGCTGAAATATTAGCAAAAATAGCAACTATTGGCTCTTTCGTTGTTGCTGTATCTGCACTCATTTTCTCGTATCTTCAATCCAGATTTAGGAAGCATGAAATAAAAAAGAGCTTATTATTGTGAGGTATTGGAATGGTATTCAAAAACCATTTCAATTCTATCAAATTTGAATTATTGTTTGAAGAACTCACATGCGAAATTTGCAGAAAAACGAGATCAACTTTTACCCATGTTATCTACACAAATTGAAATAGGCAGATTTTATTTCCCGAATAAAAAGAATGATTATGGCAATGAAAAACCTTTAGCATATCAAGGTTTTAGAAATATTGTTTTAGACTTTTTAGTGTTCAGTTATGATTTATATAAACGAGATGATATTGAACCCTACATTCCACACATAGATAAATTACAAAGAGAATTTACCTCGATTATATTTGAGATTTTGCGTCCATCACAATTTGTTAGAGATACTGCAAAACTGACAAACGTGAAGTTTTATAAATATTGGAGTATTGATGACATAGTATTGAATGATCCGACTTATATTGAGATTGTTTTATCAAACTCAATACATTCAAAAAACAATATTGAATAAATATATTAACAAAAGCAACACAACATTCTTAAAAGGAGAGAGCAGGGAGCAGGGGAAAATTTTCCCGCACGTTTTTCTCCACGAGTTACGGCCATAGTTCGTGGCCTATACTGATGAAACTGCAATTCAATTTATTCATCAAATAATCAACCATTTACTAATTTCCTCGGTTAAATTTAGAGTTAAACCGCCAGTTAAACCGCAACGAAAAGACAGAAACAAGGGACGAACGGGCTATGCGTAAATCATTGATATATAGCACTATTCATATAGAATGGTGCCATAGCTCAGTTGGTAGAGCAAAGGACTGAAAATCCTTGTGTCCCCGGTTCGATTCCTGGTGGTACCACAAAAGAAACAGAAACCCTTGATTCCGTTTGGAATCAAGGGTTTCTGTTTCTCCCAGGGCAAAACAAGCGATGTTTCGGTGCCTATTTTCAAGTAAAACCCGCACAAGTCCGCAACATGGGAAATGCCTTCTGCGAATTGCAGAAGGCATTTCCAGAAAGTTTTACAGAAAAACCGGGTCGTCAGAACAGCAGCGGGCCGGCGGCGCGGGAAGAGGCCTTCATGACCGTGGCTCCGCCCTTGACCGACACGGGTATCGAAGCGCGCGTATAGACGCTCACTTCGCCCACCGAAGGATCGCTCACCAGCGTGAGCGTATTGCCCGACTCATCGAACGACACTTCGTAAGAGCTGCCCCAGGGCGTATTGTCGCTGTATTTACCCGAAAGCATCTTGTTGCCGATCAGGTAGGAACCCGTGTATTTCTGGTATCCGACCTGCTCGATCTGCTGGTAGATTTCGAAGGTCTTATCCGAAGCGAACGACACGTAAGCATCGAATACGCCGGGGGCTGCCCCGTTCCACGAAACGAGGTGCCATTCGCCCACGAGCTGCTTGGCCAGCGGCGAAGCGTCGTCGCCTTTCGACGAAGAGCCGCAGCCGGCGAACATGCACAAACCGAGCACGGCGAATAAGGTATAAAGAGTTTTTCTCATGATCTTATCGTTTATTATAACCAACCACCGTTCGCATTTTCCGTCGCGCGGGCGATGACGGCGAATTCCTTGGTGATCTCCTGACCGCCCATCGAACTGCCGCCGCCCACACTCCCGCCGCCGGCGATAGCCGTGACGGAAATCTTGGCGACACCGGGTTTGGTGCAGTGGATCATCAGTTTACCGTAGGAGATCGAAGGCGCCTCGGTGATGCCGAGCTTATCCATATTCTCCCGCGTCATCTCGACCCGCAGATAGGTCAGGTTCGAAGCCGAACCGCCGAAATATTTGGTCAGGGCCACGAGCTGCTTGGTGCCGACCTTGGCCCGCAGGCAGGGTGTCCCTTCGACCTGCATGAGCAGCTGGTACGCGTCGATCGACCCGGTACCCATCTTCTTGCGGTAGTCGGCCAGTACAAGGCCGGTTTTCGAACCGTCGAGATAGGTTTCCATATCGTTCACCGAGGTGAGGATCATGGTCTTGAATTCGTCGAGCGTGAATTTCTTTCCCTTTTCCAGCGCATAGGAGAGCCCGAGCGCCGCGACGCCCGAAACGTGCGGGCAGGCCATCGACGTACCCTGCATGAAGCCGTAATCGGCACCGTTGTATTCCGACAACTCGGAAGGAACCGTCGACAGGACTTCGGCGTAGGTCTTGGCCGCATCGGCACTGATCTTATAGTCGCCGCCGGGAGCCGAGATATTGCAGCCCGGGCCGTAATTGGTGTAATAGGCCGGCAGGTAATCGGGCGAGAAAGAGGTCACGGAGATATAATCGTGGTAAGCCCCGGGTAGCCCGACATGGCAGTAGCATCGTTGCCGGCGGCAAAGATGACCACGCCGCCGCCGACGGCATCGCAGTTCTGAGATTCGATGAAATACTTGATGGCATTGTACTGCACGCCCGAGCCGCGTTCATAGGCGCTGTCCGAAGTATAGGTTCCGGCCTTGCTTCCGAACGAACACTGGATGATCACAGCTCCGTTGTCAGCGGCATACTTGATGGCTTCGGCGGAAGTGGTGATAGCCCCCGAGGTGGCGTCGTTGCCCGAGAATATCTGGCACGACATGAGTTTCACCCCGTCGTTGCGCCCCGTGCCGCCAGCCACGCCGCAAACGCCGACGCCGTTGTTATTGACGGCGGCCACCGTACCGGCCACATGTGTCCCGTGCCCCGAATCGCCTTTGTTCTCGCCGCCGACCCAGACCTCGCGATCCCAGGAGACGGCACCGCGCGTGACGAAGTTATACCCGTAAATATCGTCGATATAGCCGTTCCCGTCGTCGTCGGCACCCGTAGCCCCGTTTTTCTCCTGCGTATTGATCCACATGTTCGCCGCAAGGTCGGGATGCGTATATTTCACGCCCTGATCCACGATGGCAACCACCACGCCGGGGTTACCGGCCGTGATCGCCCAGGCATCCTGGGCGTTGATGTCGGCCCCGGCGCGGGACGTCGAGGCAACGGTCTTGTCGCCGTTGTTGTTGTAGTGCCACTGGCGGGAAAGCTGCGGATCGTTGAACCGCCCCGCGGCTGCGGCGCGGGTGGCAGCCATATCGGCAGCCGTCAGCGGTCGGCGCGGCCCTACCGAGGTCACATAAAGCTTCGTGTTGAACTCGACATTCCGGACTTCGGCCACGGCGGCCAGTTTCAGGGCGGCGGCTTCGAGGTCGGCCTGCTCGTCGAAAGTCACGACATACCACTTGTGCAGGCCTGCGGCACGCGTACGCTCCTCATGGCGGGGTGTGTAGGGGAACACACGGCGCAGGGAGGTGATTTCAAGCCCCTGCAACACTTCGTCGACCGGGGCAATGCCCGAACGGGTCAGTACGGCAGCGTCCCCGGCATCGCCGCGCGTTGCGGCGAAGGAAGCCGCCGTAGCCTCGATGGTCGGCACGGCAGCATCGTCGAAACAAACGATCAGCGACCCCTGCTTGGCATCGTAAGGCGTGTTGATCAGCTTCGCGGCGGCTGCGGTATTCGCAGAAGAATTCCCGCCGTCGGCACCATCCATCGCCGGATCGGCGGTACACGCCGCCAGCAACAGCACGGCGAAAAGTAGAATTTTTTTATCAGCCATAGTCTATCGGTTTTTAGAGGGCGGAGCCGACCCCTCAGAGCCGGCTCCTCCCGATAATTATTCCAACATTGCCGGAATCGGTTACTTCAAGGATACCTTCTTGCCGATCATCACGATCGCCCCCGGAGCCTGGGGCATACTGCCCTCGCTGAAGGTCGCGACCGCATCGGCCACGCCCAGGTCGGGCTGCATACCGTAACCGCCGAATGTTGCACGGTTGACAGGTTTGCCGGTCTGCTCGCTCCAAAGTACCTGAATCAATTCGGGCCCGCGCAGTTCGACGAAATTGTTGGCCGGCCGTACCTCAAGCTCCCGGGCAACAGCCGCGGCAGTTACCGCATTGGGGTCGTTTGCGGGATTTATCAGCATCAGGTAGTCGAACTGTACCAGATCGGCAGCCAAATTCATGAATTTGCCCGTGGTTGGATCATAATTGCCGAAACCACCCCAATAGATACCTTTGAAGGTGTAGCCCTGCGTCACATAATTCGGGTTCGGAACGAATGCAAGGATTCCGTCATCGACATAGCCTGCATAGAGACAACCCTGGCTGCCATTTATTCCCGTGGGATTCTCTTCGTAGGTGAACATGTTGCCGACATGATAGGTCTTGAACATACCGATGTGGCAGGTCGGCATCGGGCTGACCAGTCCGTTGTACTTTGCCAGGAACGTGTCGTCTTTCGTATCCAGATTCGAAGCAAGGTAGGACGAAAGTCCCTTGACTTTGACGTAATTAGGATCGTCAGCATTCTCACTGAACGTGACCTTGCCGAGGTATTGGCGGTTGGTGGCATCATTTTCGTCGAATGCATCCACGGCATAGTAATTCCACGTCGTATTGAAGAGATCGTCTTTGCTCACCTCACCCTTGACGTCGTCGAATTTATACTTCTGCTGCATGGGGTCTTCCTTACCGGCGGTAGTCTGCTCGACGGCATAGACCTTGGAGAAATACCCGTTGAAAGCCGAAACCAGGAGCGTATAGCTCGTACCGCTGTTCAGGCCGACGAGGAACGGAACCAAAGACTCTTTGCCGTTGATCTTCGCGAGTTCTTCTTCCGTGAACGCATCGCCCGAGGATTTGGCAACCTGTCCCAACTGTGCCGTGCTCAGGCCTGCCAGGTCGGAAGTCTTGAACAAACCCCAATAACCCGACTGGATATTCTGTCCGAACAGGATCGCCTTGATCGAATTCTCGGGGGTATAGCCCAACGCCTCTTTTTTCCCAGGAAAGTTCGGTTCTTACCGAAAGGATAACCGCATTCTGGGACTCCTCACCCGACTTGACGTACCCGAACGAGAGGAACGAACGCCCTACCAGTTCGCCGGCCGTGTTGTACATATTGCCGACGATCGAATAAACGCCCGTATCGTCGAACGAAGCGGAAACCGTGCCGGAAGCCGTGATTTCGGTGGAAGGGGTCTCACCCGATTCGATCTCGCCCGAACGGACGTCGGCCAACGCGTCGCTCATCGAGCCGTTGAAGAACGCGTATTTCACCTTGGCCACGTCCGCACCGAACTTGAAGCCGACCTTGACCACACCGGCCGCAGGCTCGGTGTTCGTCAGTGCGAGCGTATAGTCGTATGCCTTGGCACCCGGAAGCATGATCCGTTGCAGACCGCTGCCGTTGGCGCCGTACCACCCGCCGGAGACCGTGAAGTTCACCATGATGCCGGTGGCCGGGAAGGTAATGATACCGTCCTTGAGCGTACCGTAGAGGCTGGCCGACTCGCTCACGGAGGAGAAGTTAGCATTGACCTTCGAAGCAATTTCGATCTCGCCGTCACCTCCGAGCGTCACGCCCGTCGTCTGGTAAGGGATCCACACGGCATCGGGGTTGGTGGCGTCGATAATGATATTGGGTTCGGTGCAAGCCTGTGCGGTTCCGTTAAAGAGGGCCCGGATCAAATCCTGCGTAAAGGGATTCATGCGGTAGTAACCGGGTTTGTCGGCCCGCTCGTAAATCTCCACGTCGACCTCGGCATTGGGGTTGGCGGTATTGAACAGCGTCGAAATGATGTCGTCGCGCCACTTACCCTTGGTCTCGCCGCCTTTGCCCGTCAGTTTGTTCCACTTCACGCGGGTCACGCTGAAAGCGAAGCCCGTGGCTTTTTCACCATAGACGGAGGCGTACTTCTTGTCCTCGATATTGACCTCGCATTTATACGTGGTACCGATTTCGGCCTGCGGGAACTGAATGCTGAAGGTCGTCTCCTCCTGCCCGTCGGCAAATTCGATCTGCGAGGGAACGAAGATTCCCTCCTCACTCGACGTTACGGCCACGGGAACTACGATCGCACCCTCGCTCTTCAGGCGGCGTACGGTGAACGTCATCTCGGTCGGAGCCGCGGGGTCGAGTTCCTTGGAACCTATATTCTCCTGCGTAGGGAAATAGACGCTGTAACAATCGGGATCTTCGGGTTCCCCGGGGTTGAAGTTCTCGTCGTCGTTACACCCCACGAAGAGGAACGCCGCCAGGAACACATATAATAAACTCTTGAGTGTTTTCATATTTTGTCGATGTTATCCGGTTCAAAACTTATTTAACTACGCATCCGTCGGTCAAACCAGCTCCGCTGCCGTTAACAGGGAACGTACCCTCGTTGTTGTTATCCTTGACAGGGTCGATAGCCGCATTGGCGTTGGTCTCCCCGGTGGGGATACGCATCAGCAGGATACCGTCCGTCGCCGCGATGTTGAACGCCCAGGCATCGGGGAAGTCCGACTTGCCGTCCGTCGTGCACCGCACGAGGTTCTTCTTCAGACGCATGATGTCGGTATAGGCATGGCCCTCGCCCCACAACTCGACGCGGCGCTGCCACCAGATCTCGCTCTGGAAAGCCTCGGGAGTCGTGGCGGCGCACGAATACGAAGGATCGCGGTAGGTCTTGACCCAATTCTCGAGCAGGGACTTGCCGCCGCCGAGGTTGCCGCCCATGGCCATGGCCTCGGCCTGGATGAGAAGCATCTCCTCGGCACGCATGATACACCAGTCACCCGCGTTGATGTCCGTACCGCACTTATTTTCATAAGGCGCGAACTTCACGTTGGTATAGGGCTGGAAGGCACGCTTGACATTGGGAATCGCCAGCGAGCTGATGGCCGAGCCGGTCACGCCGTCCCAGTCCATGTGGTCGAGCAGCGGCGATTCGAGGCTGGCGTTGATCCACCATCCCTTGCGCACGTCCGTATCGGGGATCATGTTGTAAAGCAGCGAATTGATACGCTTATACAAACCCTGGCAGTGGTATAACCTCGTGCAAAGGAGCAGAGGTGTCCGCCCCAGGGGATATTGCGGTAGTTGGCGGGGGTGTCGGCAGCCTTGTAGATGCCGGCCCAGATCCACGACGGGGAGTTGGCACTGTTGAAACCGGGAGCCGACACGTCGTCGCGGAGAGGAACGTGTAGCCGCTCAGGGCAGCTTCGGCATCGGTGGCAGCTTCGCCCCAGTTGTTCATCACCAGGTTCACGCGGGCACGCATTCCGTAAGCCACGTTCCGGTCGGCGGCGGCCTTGCTCGTGCGCTGGAAACCCTCGAGGTCGGCGATGGCCTGCGTCAGATCGTCGTAGATCAGCTTGTAGATCTCGGCATTGGTGGCACGGGGGTTCGCACCGGCACGCTCGGCCGGCATGTCCCACGTCACGATGGGTACCGTCGGTTTGTCCTCGTTGCCCTTGTAGGTGAACTGGAAACGCTGCGCCAGCGTGAAGTTGGCGAACGCACGCGCCACCAGAGCCTGGCCGCGATAGTGGATAAGCGTCTGGTTTTCGGTATCCGCAGGGATCGTAGCCAGGATGTCGTTGGCCTGCTTGTTCAGCTTGTAGCAGAAATTCCAGGTGAACATGGGCACGGCATAGTTGGCGTTGCGATCCGAATACTCGAACGCAACCGAAAACCACTCGTAGTCGCTGTTGTCCGATACCATGTCGGCACCGTTGCCGTCGGTGGCGATACATACGGCAGGATAGCCGAAGTCGTTGTGGAAAGGCGTGGCGCTACCTCCGGCCCAGTTGGGCAGGAGCTTCGTGAAGATCGAAGACAGGGTGTTGATATCCGCCTGAAGACGTTCGGGGTTGTCCTCCACGACCTCCTTTTTCTGATCCTCGGTCACAATACCGCTCTCGGGGAACGTATCGAGGTCGGAGCAGGAGACCATAACCGCCGTCCCCAGGGCAAATACCCATATTTTATTGATTGCTTTCATATACACGTTGTTATTTGATTGTGCCAAAATTAGAACGTCAGGTTAATACCGCCCGAAATGGTACGCAGGGCCGAATAGGAGGTGTTGTCCGCAGTACCCGTACCGCCGAATACGATGCGGGGGGGTCGAGACCTTCGCGGGCGGAGAAGACGGCGAGGTTGTCACCCGAGAAATAGATGCGGATGCTGCCCAGGCCGATCTTGTTCGACCACTTCTTGGGAAGGGTATAGCCTACCGTCACATTGTTGACCGAAAGGTAGTCGGAGCTTACGAGGAAGCGCGACGAATATTTCTGGTTCGAATCGTCGGACGAGTTCAGGCGCGGGACATTCGTGTTGGGGTTCTCGGGCGTCCAGGCCTTGAGGGCATCCTTGTGGAAGTTCATACCCAGGTTATCGCCGTAGTGCATCAATTCGTGGTAGGTGTTGTCGTAGAGTTTGCCACCGAGCTGGTAAGCGAACTGTGCCGAGATATCCACGCCGTAGAAGCTCAGCGAAGTGGCGAAGCCGCCACTCACCTTGGCCAGCGTGCTGCCCTGGCGGGCCTGGCGGGCGTTGTCGTAAACATCCGTGGTCGAATAATCGCCGTTGTCGGGGTCTACGTACCAGAGCGACTTACCGGTGTTGGGATCGACACCCGCATAGGTCTTCAGGTAGGAGTCGTACATCGAGCCGCCCACCTCGCGGATCGCCATCGAGTAAACCAGTCCCGTCTCGGGCACGTCGCCGTCGAGCGAGAGGATCTTGTTCTTGTAGTGCGTCATATTGAGATCCAGATCCCACGAGAAATTCTTATAGCGCAGCAACCCGGCGGACAGCTGGATCTCGACACCGGCGTTGCGCATCGAACCCACGTTGATAGGCTGCCGCGAGTAACCCAGCGAAGGAGGTACGGGTTTGTAGTAGAGCATGTCCGAGGTCTTGCGCGAGAAATACTCGACGCTACCGCTCAGGCGGTCGTCCCAAAGGCCGAACTCGACACCCACGTTGAGCGAGTGCGAGGACTCCCACGTAATGTTCTTATTACCCTTGTAGTTGAGCGTCAACGAGAAATCGCCGTCGACACGGCCTACCGAATACTGATCCTGGTAGGGATAGTAGTTGCTGTAACCGCTGGGATCGAGCAGGTCGTCGTTACCCTGGATACCATACGAAGCCTTCAGTTTCAGCATGTTGAGCCACTTCACATCCTTCAGGAAGTTCTCCTTGGTCAGCAGCCATGCACCACCCACGGAACCGAAGTTACCCCAGCGGTGGTCGGGATGGAAGCGCGACGAAGCATCGCGGCGGTAGGATGCCGAGAAGAAATACTTGCCGTCGTAGTCGTACTGCACACGCGAGAGAATACCCATTGTAAAATAGGTATCGGTGTAGGACGAAACCTGCGGGGTCTCATAGATCGTGTTGTCCAGCTCCCCTACATTGGGATTGTAAAGGTCGGTGTTGCTGCCCGAGAGGTACTGCATCTTCAGCGAATAGTTCTCGAAGCCGACCAGCACGTCGAAGTTGTGCTTCTGGGCGAACGTTCTCTTGTACGAAGCCAGGTACTGCTGGTTGACGCCGAACGTACGCGACTGCGCAACGGAGACCGAACCTTTGCCGATATAGGAACCGTAGTAGGAGTTATAAAGGTGGTTCGCACGGCGGTTGATGGCGCTGGCACTGATGTTGGCCGTGACGTTCAGCCCCTCGACGGGCGTCACGGTCGCAAACCAGTTGCCGTTGATCGCATCAGTATAGGTGCGGTGGCGATCCAGGTCGATCGAGATCATGGGGTTGGCACCGCCCGAGAACGAGCGTATCTGGTTGGTATTCACACCCGAGTCGTAGATCTTATTGCCGTGTTCGTCGTACATGATCTTCTTATCGGCATCGCGCACATACATCGGGTAGATCGGGGCAATCATGTTGGCCAGGTAGAACAGGTTGCCCGACGAACCCCAGTCGGTCTGCCCCGTAGGGGAGTTGGTAATAGCGTGCGAGAAACCGATATTGCCACCGACCTTCAGCCACTTCTTGGCCTGGTAATCGGCCTTCATACGGGTCGAATAACGGGTGAAGCCCGAATTCTTGATGATGCCCGAATCGTCGAGGTAACCGGCCGAGAGGTAGTAGTTGAGGCGTTCCGAAGCACCCGCGATGGAGACGTTGTACTCCTGGCGCAGGTTGCCGCTGCCGAACAGCTCGTCGTACCAATCGTCGGGGGGTGTAGTAATACTGCCCGTCGGAGTAGCCCAGTTTAGCGTTGGGATTGAGTTTGCCGTTGGCACCGATCAGCGTCTGGCCTTCGGGAAGCGTGTAGACGTTGTAACCCGTACCGCCGTTCGTCGAGTCGAACAGGGCGGAGTTGGCAAACGCGCGCGAATCCGCCGCCGAGCTCCCGGCATAGAACTTACTGTTGTACAAAGCTTTGTAGCCCAGTTCGTAATACAGGCCCGGATCGGAAATCACGTCGTAATTGGGCACACCGCGGGAGTTGGTACCCCACTTGGCGTCGAAGGTCACGGTCGCATCCTGCGACTTGCCGCGCTTGGTGGTGACCAGCACGACGCCGTTGGCACCGCGGGCACCGTAGATGGCCGACGCGGCGGCATCCTTCAGCACCGTGATCGACTCGATATCGGCACTGTTCAGGAACGAGAGCGACCCGTCGTAAGGGGCCCCGTCCACGATATAGAGCGGAGCACTGCTCGCCGACATGGAGCCGATACCACGGATACGGATCTTGGCACTCTCACCCGGCTGTCCGTTCGACGAAACAGCCTGCACACCGGCCACGGCACCCGCCAGGGCGTTCGAAATGTTGGATACCTGGCGCTTGCCGATATCCTCGGCCTTCATCACGGAAGCAGAACCCGTAAAGGCCTCTTTTTTTGGCCGTACCGTATGCTACCACGATCACGTCGTCAATCGCCTGCGTATCCTCCTTCATCACGACGTTCACACGGGTTTTTCCGGCGACAGCAATACGCTGGGGCTCATAGCCGATGAAGGTCACCAGCAGAACACCCTCCCTGGGAACAGAAATCGACTAAGCGCCGTCAGCACTCGTCGTCGTTCCGACCGTCGTTCCGTCCACCATGACTGTGGCACCTGCTACCGGAGCACCGGCAGCGTCGGTAACTGTACCGGAAACCTGCTGGTTCTGGGCCATTGCAACGGCGCAAATCCCCAAAACAGCAATTAACGATAGTACAATTTTTCTTACCATAAGCGTTAATTTTAATTGGTTTTTAAAATAAAAAGTTATCATTGTGCGTTAACTTACACAACATCATGATATTCAGCGCACAAGGTCTTTTCTGGCGCAAAATCGGCTAATTCAGACGTAATAGACTGATTAAAAGGCTTTTAAATCTCTGTAAATGCCTTACCGGATTGTTGTAGTGTTACTATAAAGTAACCGTCTCACACGGGCTAACATCTATACAATAAGATATTTAGGCTGAATAATACATTATTCGGGGGTTACTTAATCATTACCTTTAATGCGGTTTGCATATTGTTATTAGGTTAAACACAAAAGGTTATTTGAGCAATGAGAAACACGTTTAATGTATTGTTTTACATCAAGAAAAACGCGCCTCTCCGGAATGGAAACGTCCCGATCATGGGGCGCATCACGATCAACGGAGAGCGGACGCAGTTTTCCACACGCCTCTCGGTCGCACCCGAACACTGGGACGTCGGTATGGGGCGTGTCGCCGGGCGGAGCAATGCCGCCGGCAGAATCAACGAACAACTTTCGAATATCCACTACCACATCGAAAGGTGTTACAACAAGTTATTCTACGAGCAGTCGTTCGTAACTCCGATGATGGTCAAAGAGATGTATTTCGGCGCCAATCTCCGGCAGGAGACCGTGCTCGCCTTTTTCAGGCAGCACAACGAAGAATTCAACCGTATGGTCGGCATCAGCCGCAGCAAGGCCACATATTATAAATATAGGTGCGTCTGCAGGCATCTGGCAAACTACATCTGGGACAAGTACGACCGGAAAGACCTGATGTTCAAGGAGCTCAACCGGGAATTCCTCACGGGCTTCCACGCCTATATCGCAAAGGAAGCCGGGTATAAAAAAAACACGATCTGGATTTACATGATCGCCCTGAAACACATCCTCATGCTGGCCCGCAGCAAAGGATATATGGGCAAGGATCTCTTCGCGAATTACAAATTACAGAGCGAATTCGTAACACGCAACTACCTGACCATGGAGGAGATAACCCGTATGATGCAGTATGAGAGCGAGGATGTCACCTTACAACTTGTCAGGGACACGTTTTTGTTTAGTTGCTTCACCGGATTGTCCTATGTCGACATCCGCGACCTGGAGCCGCAGAATATCCAGGAAATAAACAAACAGCTGTGGATCAACACGACCCGCCGCAAAACGGGGTCTGAGGTCAATGTACGGCTGTTTACCGTGCCCTACAATATCCTTTTGAAATATATGCCCGCATCGGGTTCCGGACGCATATTCGAACTCCCGAGCAACGGGTGGTGCAATAAATGCCTCGACAAGATCGTTGCTGAGGCGGGTATCCAGAAAAAGATCACGTTCCATGCGGCCCGGCATACGTTCGCCACGACAATCACCCTTTCGCAGGGAGTAGCCATCGAAACCATCAGTAAACTGCTTGGACATAAGAATATACGCACGACGCAGATCTATGCGAATATTACCCATTCGCACATCAGCAGTGAGATGGAACGCCTCTCCAAGCGTATCAACCTGCTGTGCCCCGACTGGACGCCGTCGGATATGCCGAATGCGTCGAAAAGGCTCTCCTAAGTCACTTTTTACCCCTTGCATCCCCTTCCCACAGGGGAAAATCCCAAAACAATCAAAAATGTCCCGAAAAGGCGATTGCAGATTGTAATCACCACAGGCGTTATGTGCGAAAAAAATTGTAAGCCGGCAACCTTAATTTGAAAGATAGCTGTAACCGTGTTAATTTTTTTAATAATTTATTTGTAAATGAGTTAGCAATCCTTTATCTTTGCTTGTGAACTTTTTATTTTAAAATTAATTTAAAATTAACGCTTATGGTAAGAAAAATTGTACTATCGTTAATTGCCGTTTTGGGGATTTGCGCCGTTGCAATGGCCCAGAACCAGCAGGTTTCCGGTACAGTTACCGATGCCGCCGGTGCTCCGGTGGCTGGAGCCACAGTCATGGTCGAGGGGCCAGCATATCGGTACCACGACAGGTACGAACGGCACCTTCTCGCTTGCAGCCCCTGCAAACGGGAAACTGGTCGTTTCGTTCATCGGGTATGACACCGAGACCGTCGCGATCGCCGGGCACACCCATGTTTCGGTGACGCTCAAGGAGAATGCACAGGCGATCGACAATGTAGTCATCACGGCCTTCGGTGAAATCAAGAAGAAGGATTTTACCGGTTCGATCGCATCGGTTTCGGCCGGTGAAATATCAAAGACCACCGTTGCTTCCGCTTCGCGAATGCTGGAAGGTGCCGTTACCGGTGTGCAGTCGTACAGCTCTACGGGACAGCCCGGTGACGACGCTTCGATCATCATCCGCGGTATCGGTTCGATCAATGGAACCCAGACCGCACTGATCGTCGTCGACGGCGTGCCTTATTCGTCGGCGCTTTCGACGATCAACCCGCTCGATATCGAGTCGATCGTCGTGTCGAAGGATGCCGCTGCCAATGCGCTGTACGGTTCGCGTGCCGCAAACGGCGTGGTTTTCGTCACCACGAAGAAGGGAACGCGCAACCAGAAGGCCAACATCATGTTCGAAGCCAAGTGGGGTTGGAACCAGCAGGGTATCAAAGAGCATGAGACCATGCAGAACCCCGGCGACTATTACGAATATGTATACGGCGGGCTTTATAACTACTTTGAGGCGAATAATCCGGGGGCGAGCCATGCTGCGCTTGCCAATGCGGCGAACTCCAACCTCATGCCCGTGCTCGGAAACTACATGGCCTATAAGATTCCCGACGGTACGACGCTGATCGACCCTGCCACGGGCAAACTCAATTCCGACGCGAAACTGCTCTATGCCGACAACTACGACGACTACCTGTTCACCAAGCAGTTCCGTCAGGAATACACGCTGAGCATCAGCGGCGGCAACGACAAGATGGACTACTACGTTTCGGGCAGCTTCCTCGAAGACCCCTCGTATGTAATCATGTCGGGATTCAAGCGTTACTCGGGTCGCGCCGCCTTCAATGCACAGGCCACCAAATGGCTGAAGGTCGGGACGAACCTTTCGTATGCCCGCCGCGATATTGACAGCCCCGGCTATTCGGGCGCCAACACGGGCAACGTGTTCCTGTGGACGATGTGGCAGAACCCCACCGTGCCGTACTACGCCCGCGACCTGGACGGTAACATCCGTTACAATGCCGACGGCACGAAGATGTACGAGCAGGGCAACGGCACGACCCTTTCGCCCTACGGTGCAACGCAGGATCAGTTCAACTCGTTCAACAACTTCGCGCACCCCATGCAGTCGATGAGCCGCGATATCAACAACTCGGTTCGCGACAACCTCTACGCCAATTTCTACGGCGAGGTCGTATTCCTGAAGGATTTCAAGTTCACGGCCAACTTCACGCTGGACAACGTGTACCGGATGGATACCTTCTATTATAACAATGAATACGGTACGGCTGCCACGTCGACCAACAACGGTCTTGTCGAGAAGTACAACAACAACTATTTCTCGTACAACACCCAGCAGATGCTCAACTGGAACAAGACCATCAAGGAGAACCACAACTTCGACGTGCTGATCGGCCACGAGTTCGGTAAGACCGACACGCGCGTCGTGGACGCCTACAAGAAAAATATTTTCTACCCGGGCATCCCCGAACTGGGCAACGCCGTTTCTCAGTACCAAAACGGTTCGACCTCGAGCACCGTGGTGACCGCCATCGAAGGCTATTTCGCACGTGTGAACTATAACTACGCCGGCAAGTATTTCTTCTCGGGTTCGTACCGCTACGACGGATCGTCGCGCTTCAAGTACGACAAGTGGGGCCACTTCTGGTCTGTGGGCGCCGCATGGCGTATCAAGGGCGAGAGCTTCATGGACAACGCTACGTGGGTCGACGAACTGAAACTGCGCGTCAACTACGGTGTGGCCGGCAACCAGCTTTCGGCTTCGTATCCCTACACCAACCTCTGGACGATCGGGGAAACCAACGGCCAGATCGGCATTACGCAAGCCAGCACGGGTAACCGCAATCTTTCGTGGGAGCGCAACTACCAGATCGACCTGGGTATCGATTTCCGCCTGTGGAACCGTTTTTACGGTACGGTCGACTACTATAACCGCCGTACGCACGACCTGATCTGGAACCGTCCGACCCCGTCGTCGACGGGCCTTGCGAGCCGCCTGGAAAACGTCGGTATCCTGGCTAACCGCGGTTTCGAAATCGACCTGGGCGTGGACATCCTCAAGCATAAGGATCTCTACTGGAACTTCGCGGTCAACGCCTCGTTCGCACGCAACCGCCTGATCGACTATCCTTCGGAGCTGGGCAACCCGGCGTTGGGCGGCGACTACATCAGCGGTAGTTTCCTGCGCGGCAAAGGCAAGTCCTACTACAACCTCTACCTCTTCAAGTTTGCCGGCGTAGATCCCGAAACCGGCCAGGAGACGTTCTGGAAAGATGTCGTGGACGGCGAAGGCAAGGTTACGGGCCGTGAAAAGACCTTCAATATCAACGAAGCCACGCAGTACGAGATCGGCGATGCGCTGCCCGACGTGACGGGTGGTTTTCGCACCTCGTTCCGCTGGAAGAACTTCGATTTCATGCTGGCTGCGGCTTACCAGATCGGCGGCCGCCAGTGGGACGGCAACTCGGCCAACGTATATGATCCGGGACGTGCCGGTTTTGCAGCCTCGCAAGACCTCGTGGGCAACACCTGGACGCCGGAGCATACCAATGCCAAATTCCCCAAGCTGATGTTCAACGGCACCTGGAATTTCGTAGGTTCGAACTGCGACTACCTCTACCGCGATGCTTCCTACTTCAGCCTCAAGACGATCAACGTCGGCTATACGCTGCCCAAGCGCTGGACGTCGAAGATCTGCATCGAGTCGCTGCGTGTCTTCTTCGCCGCCGACAACCTCTACTTCACCTCCGCGCATACGGGCTTCGACCCGCGTACCGCTTACGCAGGACAGAACGCATTCGGGTTCCCGCAGGCGAAGACCTTTACTTTCGGTATTACGATGAACTTATAATAAACGAGATATTAGCGTATGAAAAACATAGTATATTACATCGCAATAGCTACGGTGCTCCTGTTCGCATCCTGTGCGAGCGAGGCTCGACACCGAGCCTTCGGGCAGCCAGGTGTCGGATGAGCAGCTGGGCGAACTGATCAAGGAGAATGCCGACCTCGTGCTCGCCCCCATGATGCAGGGAGCCGTCAACTACATGCATACCGGCAACCGCCAGGCAACGACCAACGACCGCGGATTCATGGTCTGGAATCTGGGTATGGATTTGCAGGGCAACGATATGGTGCTCACGAAACTGACCAACTGGTTTGCCGACGAATATATGTTCGAAAGCATCCGCGCCCAGACCAATGCCTATACGGCAGACCGCTGGTACTGTTACTACAAGATCGTCTATCAGTCGAACCAGATCCTCGACCTGATCCCCGACGATGTTACGGGCAAGGCGCTGGTATATAAGGCTCAGGCGCTGACCTACCGCGCGCTGGCTTCTATTACCTGATGTGCGTTTACCAGGACGACTACATGCACGGCGGCAAGGATAAGGCGGGTGTCCCCCTCTATCTGACCGTCGAGGGTGCCAAGGGACGCACCCCGTCGACCGAGGTTTACAGCACGATCACGACCGATTTGCAGAACGCCATCGCGCTGTTCGAGCAGGAAGGCTACGATCCCAAGAGTTCGACGGCGGACATCGACCAGACGGTTGCGAACATGGTGCTGGCTCGCGTGGCACTGACGACGGGCGATTACACTACGGCAGCCAATGCTGCCGGGGCGGTGATTTCGGCAGGCTACTCGCTCATGAACGAGGAGCAGTATACGACTTCGGGTTTCCAGAGCACTTCGCTTCCCGAGACCATCTGGGGCTATACGTGGGCTGCTTCCACTTCGCTCGGCAACCGTTCCTTCGCATCGTTCATGTCGATCACGGCCGTGGACAATGCCAACAACAAAGGGTATTTACATGGCCATCGACGACCAGCTCTACAATCAGATCGCAGATACCGACTACCGCAAGAAGAATTTCAACGCGACCGAGACCACGGTCGGGGATTTCACCTATCCGGCCTACTCGAACGTCAAGTTCAACACCCCCGACCTACGAGGCTGACGAAATCTACATGCGCCTGTCGGAGGCATACCTGCTGAAGGCCGAGGCCGAAGCCCGCGGCGGCAACAGTTCCGCAGCCCAGCAGACGCTTTACGACCTGGTGTCGAAGCGCGATTCGGGTTATGCAAAGTCCTCGAATACGGGCGAAGCACTGCTGAAGGAGATCTTCCTGCAGAGCCGTATCGAACTCTGGGGTGAGGGGCACGAATTCTTTACCAACAAGCGCTTCAACGTCGGTGTAGACCGTACGGCATCCTCCAACCACACGCACAAGCTGGTCAAGGCTGCCGGCAAGGAATTCACCTACCAGATTCCGCTGTCGATCGAGCTGAACAGCAATCCATACATCAATGCGGCCGACCAGAATCCGCTTTAGTGGTTAATACTTATTTTCTGGGCCCGGAAGTCGTGACGCTTCCGGGTTTTTTATGCCCGTACCGTCCGGTGAGCAGTGTGCGTATTGATAGCCCCTCCCTGTCGCTGCCGGGATTCCGGCAGGGGGCTTATGATGCCCGGGATAGCGTTACGGCATCCGGGGTATTGCCGCGATGCCCGGCGGAATTACCCGGATAAATCCTGATACGGGTTCCGGCAACTGTAATCCATACGGATTTTTTGGATTATATTGAGTCATATTATTCCATCCCGTTGATTTTCGGGGAATCGCAGGGCATTACCAGTCGTTTCCCGGTTATGTATTGGTAACTCAAGATATATGGCAAGCAGTCGTTAATATGCTGTAAATTAATTTTTACACCGCACCCTCAGGTAACTTTCAAGTTACCGCGCCTTTTCAAAACCGGATCGCAATCTCGTGTTCAATCAACTATATATATGATATTCAGTATCTTACCAGAATCGTAAAATCCTGCTCACAGGCTACTGGCTTTTTATTTTAAAACCAATTAAAATTAACGCTTATGGTAAGAAAAAATTGTACTATCGTTAATTGCTGTTTTGGTGCTCGGCGCATATGCATTCGCCCAAAACAAACAGGTCTCCGGTACAGTTTCTGACGCAAACGGGAATCCCGTTGCGGGCGCTACTGTCATGGTAGACGGTACTTCGATCGGTACTACGACCAACGCGGCAGGCCAGTACTCACTTTCGGCTCCGGCTGACGGCACCCTTTCGGTGACGTTCATCGGATATGTGGGGCAACAGCTCCCCATCGCTGGCAAATCGCGCATCGACGTGACTATGCACGAAGATACGCAGGCGATCGACGACGTGATCGTGGTGGCGTTCGGTACCTCCAAAAAGGAGGCGTTTACCGGTTCCGCGACCGTCATCAAGGCGGACGACATCGCCAAGTCGCAACAGTCGAACGTCGCCCAGTCGCTGGCCGGTAAGGTTGCCGGTGTCCAGATATCCAACGAATCGGGTAAACCGGGTGCCAACCCGATCGTCCGCATCCGTGGTTTCAGTTCGATCAACGCCGAGAAAGACCCGCTGTGGATCGTGGACGGAACTCCCTACGAAGGAGACCTGAACAACCTGAACCCCAACGACATCGAGTCGATGACCGTCCTGAAGGACGCAGCATCCAACGCCCTTTACGGTGCGCGTGGTGCCAACGGTGTCATCATGGTCACGACCAAAAAGGCCCGTGGACAGGAAGCCACCGTCACGGTAGATGCCAAGTGGGGTGTGAACTCGCGCGCGATGCAGTCATACGACTACATCAAAAACCCGGCCCAGTATTATGAAACATACTACACGGCCCTGAACAGCTACTACCGGTCACAGGGCATGAGCGATAGCACGGCACACGCCATGGCCAACAAGAACCTGGCCGCCTCGAAGAACGACGGCGGTCTGGGCTACATGGTTTACAGCGTGCCCGACGGCCAGTCGGTTATCGGCACAAACGGGAAACTCAATCCCAATGCTACGCTGGGCAACCGGGTCGTTTATAACGGACAGGACTACCTGCTTACCCCCCGACGACTGGGAAGATATTGCTTTCCGCTCTTCGATGCGTCAGGAGTACAACGTGAGCGTATCGGGCGCCACGGATCGCAGTACGTTCTACGCCTCGTTCGGCTACCTGAATAACGAAGGTATCACCGAAAACTCGAATATGGAACGCTACACCGCCCGTCTGAAAGCCGATTACCAGGCCAAAAAATGGCTGAAGGTCGGTGCCAACGCCGGTTACGCCAACTTCACCTACAATTCGCTGAGCGCGGACGGGCAGGGAAACTCTTCGGCCAACCTCTTCGCCTTCACCTCGTCCGTAGCCCCCATCTATCCCCTCTACGTCCGTGACGGCAGGGAAATATCATGAAGAACGACGCCGGCATCACGATGTACGACTACGGAGACGGAATGAACGCCGGTTTGACCCGTCCCCTGCTGCCGAATGCGAACGGTCTGGCGGATTCCCGCCTGAACACCGACCGTTCGGAAGGCAATGCCTTCAACGGCACGGGATTCTTCGACATATTGTTCCTGAAGGATTTCAAATTCACTTTCAATGTAGGTGTTTCGCTCGACGAGACCCGCCGGACGACCGTACAGAACCCCTATTTCGGACAGTTCGCCGATGAGAACGGTATCATAGGCAAATACCATACGCGTGATTTCTCGCACAACCTTCAGCAGATCCTCAACTACACCAAAGTCATCGGCAAGCACAATGTCAATGTAATGCTCGGCCATGAATACTACCAGCGCAGGCAGTACCTGCTTTACGGCAGCACGGCCAACATGTTCTCGCCCGACAACGACGAACTGGCCGGTGCGGTAATCGACAAGCAGAGCGCAACTTCGTATGTCATCACCTATAATAATGAAGGCTATTTCGGCCGTGCGCAATACGATTACGACGGCAAATACTTCGCCTCGGCCTCATACCGCCGCGATGCCTCGTCGCGCTTCCACCCGTCGCACCGCTGGGGCAACTTCTGGTCGGTAGGTGCCGCATGGATCGTAACCAAGGAGAATTTCATGTCCGGGACGCACGGCAGGCTCGACATGCTGAAGGTCAAGGCATCGATCGGTTCGCAGGGTAACGACAAGATCGGTGACTACCGTTATGTGGATACCTACCGGCTCGCTTCGTCGAATGGAGAGATGTCCGTGGCATTCCTGGAGAAAGGTAATCCCAACATCACCTGGGAGACCAATACCAACTTCAACGCCGGTATCGAATTCGGCGTGCTCCAGAACCGCATATCGGGTAGCATCGAGTACTTCAACCGCAAGACGACCGACATGCTGATGGCATTCCCCACGGCACCGTCGCTGGGTTACTCTTCCTACTATGCCAACGTCGGCGACATGTCCAACAAAGGTATCGAGGTCGACCTGAACTTCACCCCGATCCGCAGCAAAAACGTGCAGTGGGACATCAGCGTGAACCTGACGCACCTCAAGAACAAGATCATTTCATTGCCTCCCGAACGCCGCACCAAAGAGGTGGAAGGTTATTACGGCTACGCCGGCAGTAGCTTCTTCTACGGCCAAGGGCTGCCGCTGTATACCTTCCATATGAAGAAATACGCCGGCGTCTCGGAGGACGGACGCTCCATGTGGTATAAGGATGTAAAGGACAAGGACGGGAAGCCGACGGGTGAACGAACGACCACCACAGCCCATTCGGAAGCTAGCGATTACCTCTGCGGCAATGCGATCCCCGACCTTTACGGCGGCTTCGGCACGAGCGTTTCGTTCTTCGGGTTCGATTTCGGCATCAACTTCAACTACCAGATCGGCGGCAAGATCTACGACTCGGGGTACGCCGCGGCGATGAGCGTTCCGACCTCGACCGGCAGCATCGGCGTGAACTGGCACAAGGACATACTCAACGCATGGACACCGGAGAATCCGAACTCGAACATTCCGCGTATGCAGTACGGCGATCTGAACGCGACCGATACGTCCGACCGTTTCCTGATCGACGCAAGCTACCTGACCCTGCAGAACATCAACTTCGGCTATACACTGCCGTCGAAGTTCACCCAGAAATTCGGAGTCGGCAAGATGCGTATCTACCTCGCCTGCGAAAACGTATTCTATTGGTCCAAGCGTAAGGGACTGGATCCGCGCTACGCAGACAATACGGACAACCAGGGCGTTCTGGGAACCTCGAATTACGCAACCTATTCTCCGATACGCACCATCTCGGGCGGTATCAATATCCAATTCTAATCCATAACCAGCTAATTATTCGGATATGAAAAATATACTGAAAATATCTATAGCAGCCCTTGCTTCGGCTGCACTGCTTAGCGGGTGCATCAAGGAAACATTCCCGACCGACAGGGCCACATCCGACCAGATCGCAGGTTCCCCCTCGGCCCTCGAAGCGATGGTGAAAGGTAGCCCCACGGCGCTTATCCAGGTTAAGTCGCTTACCGACTACGGCAATATGCACTGGAATTTCTCCTCCCGGCCATCCACCTCGCTACCGATTCAGCAGCAGGCGACATGGCCATAACGGGCGATACGGGCTACGACTGGTTCAGCCAATGGGGTGCCAACGATGCTCTCGCAGAGAACTACGCGGCCAATCTCCTGACCTGGAACAACTATTTCACTTGGATCAAGTCGACCAACGACATCATCAGCACCATCGACCCGGAAGCTCTCACGACCACGACCAAGCATATCCTCGGCTTTGCCTACGCTTACCGGGCCTCGTTCTACCTCGACCTGGTACGCATCTATGAATTCAAGGAGAATAAATACACGTCCGCAGACGGAGTGCTCGGCCTTGCCGTACCTATCGTAACCGAGACCACGACCGAAGCGGAAGCCAAAGCCAATCCCCGCGCTACGGCGGCCGAGGTGTACGAAAAAGTAATCTTCCCCGACCTCGAAAAGGCGGCGGCATACCTTTCCGATTACTCGGCGGCAGATCCCTACACGCCCAGTTTGGCTATGGTCTATGGGCTCCAGGCACGTGCTTATCTGGAACGCGGTACTGCCGACAACAATCCCGATGCTTACAAGAAGGCCGCAGAGTATGCCCGCAAAGCCATCACCACGAGCGGTTGCACACCCCTGACCCAGGCACAGTGGGAAGACCCGACGACCGGCTTCAATAGTGCGACGGCAAACAAATCGTGGATCTGGGGCCTGCCGATCACCAGCGACAACGTTTCCAACCTGCTGAACTTCCAGGCCCACATCGGTAACGAGGAGTCGTGGGGATACGGACACCAGGTAGGCCGTGCCATTGACAAGGCCCTCTACAACAAGATCGACAACAAGGATTTCCGCAAGCATTCGTGGCTCGATCCCGACCGCAATTTCTACGCGTACAAGAGTTGCCGCCCCAACGGCAGTGCATACTTCGCAACGCTGAAAGACTATGTCAATATCAAGTTCCGTCCCGCCCAGGGCAACTATACCGACTTCAAAGTCGGCGGGGCTACGGATATTCCCTGCATGCGCGTCGAGGAGATGTACCTTATCGAAGCGGAAGCTACGGCGCAAAGCAATATCGTCGCCGCCCGTGAACTGCTTAACGAATTCATGAAGTACCGTTTCACCGACGGCTCGTACGATTGTAGCGAACGCACGCCGACACTCAAGAGTTTCATCGAGGAGCTGATCCTCCAAAAACGCATCGAGTTCTGGGGCGAGGGTATCATCATGTTCGACCTGAAACGTCTGGATATGTCCATGACCCGCGGCTACAAGGGTACCAATTCTCCTTCCGATTATCGTTTGAACACCGACGGCCGCGCTCCCCACTGGAATTTTGTCATTACCCGTGGTGAAATCCAGAACAACCCCGCCGTAGTCAACAACCCCGACCCCTCGGGCAAGATAACGCCTTGGACGGATAAGTAACGGCAATATGCAAAATTTGCTTTAATACCAAAGACCGAATAGTATGAAAACAATCAAATATATATTGTACGCGCTCACAGCGACATTCTCGCAAGTTGCTCGGACGACATTAAGTATACTCCCGGCGAAGGCGAAGACACGGACTGCTACGGCGTTTATTTTCCCTCGCAGGAAAATGCCGGCGACCAAGAGCTCGATCCGGCGGAGCCTACGACCCTGACCTTCACGGCCATGCGCAAGAACTACAACGATGCGATCACGGTTCCCGTGGAAGTCACCAGCACCCAGGACGGCCTTTTCACGGTCTCGGAGATCAAATTCGAAGCAGGACAGGAAGCAACCACGTTCTCGGTGGACTTCCCCGGAGCTGAGGTCGGTAAGACCTACGATTGCTCCATCGTGGTGAAGGACAAGAAATACGCACTGCTTTACGGAGAATATTCCAACGGGCTCGATTTCAGCGTCACCCGCGTCCAGTGGGATCTCGTGAAGGGCCCCAACGGTGAAACCAAAGGCACGTGGCGCGACGACTTCTTCACGGCGATAATGGGCTCCAACATAAAGGAAAACGGTGTCCCCAATGCAGAAAAGGAAGTCGAGATTTACGAACGTGCCGACATGAAGGGTTACTACCGTATCAAGGATATTTATGACGAAGCCTACATGGCCAAAATCGTCGGTGGAAGGTATTCCAACGTTCCCTCCGTTCCGACCTATACCATCATCGACGCGCGGGATCCCGAAAAAGTATGGTTCCCGGTACAGCCGACAGGTTTTGAGATCAACGACGTAGGTTACGAAGACAACGGCGCATTCGTGATCGTTTCGTTCTGCCAGGAGAATTATCCCGGCATGGCTTCGGCCACGATGTACGGCACGCTGGAAAACGGCGTCCTCACCTTCCCGCCGAAGGCGATCCTTCTGACGACACCTTCGCTATGGGAAGCAACCAGCTACTTCAAGGCCAATACCGAAATGACCCGCCTGTTGTTCCCGGGCGCGGTAAGCTACGATTACTCGGTAGCCTTCGAGAAGTCGGCGCCCGCAGACGGCAAGGTCGCCATCACGGCTACGCTCGGCAACGACGTCGACAAGGTGAAATATGCCTTCTTCGAGGGTGCGCTCAGCGAGTCGCTCGCTGCGGCCAAATCGGGAGACATCGACGCAGGGACGATCCCGAGCGAGGAGATCACGGCTTCGGGTACGATCACCGCCGTCATGGAGAAGACCGGCATCTACACCATCGTCGGCAATTCTTATGACGAAAAAGGCAACCTCCAGAAATACGGGTACGTATCGTTCGGTTACGTCAAGGCCGGCGAGGAGAAACCCGTCATAATGAGCGTCCGCACAGAGCTTACGTGGGAGTATGAGTCCCAAGGCTACACCCCGGAAAACTCGATCAAGGGGATCCTGTTCGGCGAGGAGATCGCATCGGGGTACATCGGCCTGTTCACGACGGCTTCGACCCAGGACATGAACGAATCGCAGCTGATCGCGGGTGTCAAGGCATCCGGCAAGGCACTTACCACAGCTCAACTCGAAAAGATTAACGGCACAGGTTACGCTCCGTTCTATACGGGTCTGTCGGCAGGTACAAGTTACACCCTGCTGGTATACGCCGACAACGGTTACAACGGCAAACTGTTCGCCGTAGAACAGACTACTGCCGGCAAGGCAGATCCGCTGCAGCGCAAATACACGATCGACGACCTCTATGTGTTCAGCGATAAAGCCCAACTGTTCAAGACATGGAACCTGTGGGGAATCAGCAACGACGGCTCCGGTAAAACGGATCGCAGCAAGATCGGCCAGGTCGTCTTCTCGGAGAATGAGACCGACGACACCAACAATCTGGATGCAATCAATGTTGCGGGCCTCTCGCTCGGAGCCAATAACGAAGACACGGTTGTCTGGGAGTGGTACAACGGGATCATCTATGTTCTGAAAGGGCAGCCCATGGGCACCATTCCGTACCTGGGAGCGACGCTCTATCTCAAGTATTACATTCTGGACAAAGAAACGGGCATGGGTTCCGACGCAATCGACGGCATGATGATCGGAGGTGTCACGGAAGACGGGTATCTCGCCCTGATTTGTGGCCCCGACTGGTCGGATCAGTATAATTTCGACACCATATTAGTCAAGGCATACACGGATGCCAACTATACGAACTCGATCGGCAACTGGGAAAGCTATACGTCCCCGCTGATGGTACCGGCGACCGGTGGCAACACGGGAGCAGCTGCGCCGCGCAAGGTTGCCTCGGATAAGATGCTGACCCTCTCGAAAGAAATTTCCATCAACCCCTCGAACTACGTCGAACTGCGCGGCCGCGAACGTGCCCATGCCCTGATCGACGAACTGTTCGGCAAGCCCGTCAACCGCGGCGCGAACCCGCTCGAAGGTGAGGTGTCCGTTCGGATCGCAACTCCCGCGATGAGTTCGTTCTCCGAAGGTTTTGCACCCCGGGCAAACACTCTGCAAAGCGGAGGCATGGAGAAAATGCCCCTGAAAAAAATGGCTAAATAATTTCAGTCGTTCACCCAATTAGTGATCAAGAGCGGTCTCCCCTTCCACCGGGGAGGGGAGACCCTCAAAAAAAATAACTCGGATTATGATTGATAAAAATTACTACTCATTACGGCGCTTCTGCTTGCGAGTTGTACGTCAGACCCTATGACCGACGCAACCGACGGCGGTTCGCAGATACCCGCCACATCGCATAAGATCGTCAACACCTCGATCGACGCCGAAGCGGGCAGCCTGCTCGTCTATTTCGACGACGCAGCCATCGGCAGCCTCGAACAGGCCGCCGAAGCCGCCGCCAAGACACGGTCGGTCGCTACCCGCGCGGGTATCGTCTCCGTGGATGAAATACTTTCGGAGCTGAACGTCAGCTCCCTGAACCGCCTGTTCCCGGTAGACACACGCAACGAGGAGCGCACGCGCGCAGCCGGCCTGCACAGGTGGTACGAATTGCAGTTCGACACCGAAGTCGACCTGGATCTCGCCGCACAGAAACTGTCGGCCGTTGCCGAAGTAGCGAACATCCAGTTCAACACGAAACTCGAAAAAATGTGGGACGGCAAGGCGACCCCGCTCCGTTCGGATGCGCCCGCCATGTCGGCAGGCACACGTTCGATCGTATGGCCGTTCAACGACCCGGAATTGAAGCGCCAGTGGCACTATATCAACAAAGGCGACAAGGCCGTGGCACAGACCGCGCGCGAAGGTGCGGACATCAACGTGGAAGATGCCTGGAAACTCACGGCCGGAGATCCCAAGATCATCGTAGCCGTAGTCGACGAAGGCGTGAAATATACGCACCCCGACCTGGCTGCGAACATGTGGGTCAACACCAGGGAGATGACCGGAACCACGGGCGTCGATGACGACGGCAACGGTTACGTGGATGATTATTACGGGTACAATTTCGTTACGAACGGCCCCATCTCCTGGGATGTGGTCGACGCAAAGGGCGACGGCGACTCCGGTCACGGGACGCATACCGCAGGCACGGTAGCGGCGGTCAACAACAACGGCATCGGTGTCTGCGGAGTAGCGGGCGGCTCGGGCAACAACGACGGTGTACGAATCATGTCGTGCCAGGCCCTGTCCGGCACCGCAGCAGGTTCGGGCACGACGGCCGTCATGGCAAGGGCATTCAAATACGCCGCCGACAACGGTGCTTCGATCATCCAGTGCTCGATGGGTATCAAGGGCGGTGGCTACACCTCCGACGACCAGTACGCCAAAAATGCCAAAGCGGAGCACGACGCTCTCGCCTATTTCATCGCCACGTCGAACTGCGACGCGATCGACGGAGGAATCGTTGTCTTCTCGGCCGGCAACGACGCACTCAACCGTGCCGGTTACCCCGGGGCGTTCCGCGATTATATTTCGGTAACCTCGTTTTCGCCCGACTTCCTGCCTGCAAGCTACACCAACTACGGCCCCGGCTGTAACATCTCGGCGCCGGGCGGCGACGCTTACATCGCAAGCAACATGACCGCGACGGTACTGTCGACGATGCCTTCAGAGGTAAACGACGGTTCGGACTACGGATACATGCAGGGAACCTCGATGGCCTGCCCGCACGTGTCGGGCGTGGCAGCACTCGGACTCTCCTATGCGCTGAAACAAGGCAAGCACTACACCCGCAACGAATTCATCAGCATGCTCCTCACTTCGGTGAACGACATGGAACGGTATCTCGACGGCACAAAGGAGTCGAACGGCACGATGTACCTCGAAAACTACCGCAAGCAGCTGGGTACAGGCGCAGTAGACGCTTATCAACTGCTGATGCAGATCGAAGGCACGCCGTGCCTCAAGGTCGGCGTAGGGGCTGAAGAACTCGTTCCCCTGACGCAGTTCTTCGGTGGCAGCGCAACGAACCTCACCTACACCGGTGTTTCGATGTCCGCAGCCGACATGGCCAAATTGGGGATCGAAACCTTGCCCACAATGGCCTACGGCAAACTGAAGATCAAGTGCACCAAGTCCGGCGTAGCGAAGATTACGGTTACGGCAATCGGCGGCGGCGACAAGGTCGGTACGGGTACCGTGATGGGCGGCATGACGATCACCAAGGAGTTCGCCATCATCGCCCGCGGTGTACAGGCCGAGAACGGAGGTTGGTTATAATACGAATTATAATAACAGCAAAAAGATCATGAGAAAGACTATCTATATTCTCTTTGCCATACTCGGCATGAGCCTGTTCGCAGGGTGCGACGACGACAACAAAGATAACAACACGCCGTTGGCCAAGCAACTCGTCGGAGAATGGCGCCTGACCTCATGGACAGGCCAGGCCCCCCAGGCATTCGATGCTTACATCGCATTCGACGGAGGGTCGTTCACCATCTACCAGAAGGTCGAATCCGTAAAGTACCAGAAATACACGGGCAGCTACTTGCTCAAAGGCGATGTACTTTCGGGAAATTACAGCGACAACACCCCTGGGGAAGCTCGTACACGGTCACGGCAGACGAATCGTCCAACACCATCACGCTGACCAGCACGGCCGACACCGGCGACGTGTGCGTATACACTCGTGCGACGATTCCGGAGTCGGTAAAGAACGACGCGGTAAGCATGCAGGGCGTACGCTCGGATTTCTTCCGGTTGCTCTAAGCCCCGGCTTGTAATATTTCCAAAGCCTTCGGCACTTGCCGAAGGCTTTTTTTTACGCCTGTCCCCGATGCCGCAGTGCGGGTTCGCCATGCGCAAACGGCAAGCCCCCGGTCAACGCCACAGGCACCCCGCAGGCCGGAAAACCAGCTGCCCAGCCACCGCATCATGCGGGAATCGCTTTTTTTTCGGAAACAGATTTCACGCATATCCGAAAAAACGGTTATCTTTACGCAAATTTTTAATATCCGACGATAGGGAAAAATCCGGCAAGCAGGAAGGCACGCGCCGCTCCACTTTGGCACATTTTTCACTATCTTTGAAACAAATACGCCACGCACCATGAATATCACCGAAATTTTGCCCGGCATCCATTACGTCGGGGTCAACGATCGCACAACCACCCGTTTCGAAGGTCTCTGGTCGCTCCCGCAGGGGGTTTCATACAATGCCTATCTGGTTGCCGACGAAAAGGTCGCACTGATAGATACCGTCGAAGAGGGCTTCGGCAGCCGTCTGACAGAGAACATCCGCGAGGCCATCGGCGACCGCAAGATCGACTACCTGGTCATCAACCACATGGAACCCGACCACTCGTCGTCCGTGCGCGCACTGCGCATGCTCTACCCCGACATCCGAATCGTGGGCAACGCCAAGACGCTGCAGATGCTCCAGGGATTCTACGGCATCGACACCGGGACGCTCGAAGTCAAGGAGGGCGACAGCATATCGCTCGGCTCGAAAACGCTCTCGTTCTACATGGCGCCGATGGTACACTGGCCCGAAACGATGGTGACATGGTGTGCCGAGGCCGGCACGCTCTTTCTCGGGCGATGCCTTCGGCACGTTCGGCGCCATCGACGGCGGCATCACCGACTCGCAGGTAGACCCGTCGCGCTACTGGGACGAAATGCGCCGCTACTACGCCTGCATCGTCGGCAAATACGGAGGGCCTGTACAAAAGGCGCTCGCGAAGGTACGGGGCCTGAATCCCACGACCATCTGCTCGACCCACGGCCCCGTATGGCAGCGCGAGATCCCGCAGGTGATGGACGTCTACGACCGTCTGAGCCGCTACGCAGGCGAACCTGGCGTGGTGATCGCCTATGGCTCGATGTACGGCAATACGGAGCAGATGGCCGAGCGCATAGCGCGCGAACTGGCCGCCGAAGGTGTGGGCCCGATCTTCGTCCACAACATGTCCTACGCCGATGAATCCATCGTCCTGCGCGACGTATTCCGTTACGACACGCTCATCGTGGGCGGCCCGACCTATAACGGAGGGCTCTACCCGCCCGTGGCACGCCTGCTCGACCTGATCGCGGCACGCTGCGTCCCGCAGCGCAACTTCGGCTGGTTCGGCTCCTTCTGCTGGGCGAGTGCCGCCGTACGCTGCCTGGGCGAATTCGCACAGAAGATGAAGTGGGAGGCGATCTGCGAACCCGTGGAAATGAAGCAGGGTTTCTCGCCGGCATGGCACGAGGCATGCCACGCGCTCGCAGCGCGGATCGCCGGGTGCATGCACCGCTAAACCAACCAAAAACTTGGACATAATATGATGAAAATCGCAGTCGTGGGTACGGGTTATGTCGGCCTCGTATCGGGTGCCTGTTTCGCAGAAATGGGGCACGATATTACGTGCGTCGACGTCGACAGGAAAAAGATCGACGCCCTGAACAACGGCCTCATCCCGATTTACGAGCCGGGGCTCGAAGAACTCGTCAAACGCAATGTCGAGGAGGGGCGCCTGCACTTCACGACCGAGTTGACGGACTGCCTGGACAAGGTGGAAGTAGTCTTCTCGGCCGTCGGCACACCGCCCGACGAGGACGGTTCGGCAGACCTGAAATACGTGCTCGAAGTCGCCCGTACGTTCGGCCGCAACATCAAGAAATATACGGTGCTCGTCACCAAAAGCACCGTACCCGTCGGTACGGCGCAGAAGGTCAAGGCCGTGATCCGGGAAGAGATAGACAAACGCGGCTGCAAGATACCGTTCGACGTCGCTTCGAACCCCGAATTCCTGAAGGAAGGCGCGGCTGTCAAGGACTTCATGTCGCCCGACCGCGTGGTCGTGGGCGTCGAAAGCGAACGGGCGCGCAAGCTGATGACCAAGCTCTACCGGCCGTTCCTGATCAACAATTTCCGCGTGCTGTTCATGGACATCCCCTCGGCGGAAATGACCAAATACGCGGCCAACGCCATGCTGGCGACCCGCATTTCGTTCATGAACGAGATCGCCAACCTCTGCGACCTGGTAGGCGCCGACGTCGAGATGGTCCGCAAGGGAATCGGTTCCGACGCCCGCATCGGCAGCAAGTTTCTCTACCCCGGCTGCGGCTACGGCGGCTCGTGCTTCCCCAAGGACGTAAAGGCCCTGGCCCGAACGGCCCAGGAACACGGTTATACGATGCAGGTCATCGAGGCGGTGGAACGGGTCAACGAAGGGCAGAAATCCATCCTGTTCGGCAAACTGCAACGGGCACTGGGCGACCTGCACGGAAAAACCATCGCGATATGGGGCCTCGCGTTCAAGCCCGAAACGGACGACATGCGCGAAGCGCCGGCACTGGTGGTGATCGACCTGTTGCGTAAGGCGGGCGCCACGGTTCGGGTCTACGACCCCGTGGCGATGGAGGAAGCCCGCCGCAGGATCGGCGACGAAGGGGTGCATTACGCAGGTTCGATGTACGAAGCTGCAAAGGGCGCCGATGCCATCGCACTCGTCACGGAGTGGAAACAGTTCCGGATGCCCGACTGGCCGCAATTGCTCACGCTCATGCGCGACAACATCCTGGTCGACGGCCGCAACATCTTCGACAAGGAAGAGGTGCTCAACGCCGGGCTGCGCTACTACGGCATCGGAAAATAATACTCTTACGGCACATAACGACACAATCCCCGGAGCTTCTGCTTCGGGGATTGTCCTTGTCGCCTGCACCGCCTGCTACACCTACCCCGCGATGCGGCTCGCACCCCGAAAACCCGACGCAGCATAACGGCAAAACGAGAGGCGGTTCCGCAGGGAACCGCCTCTCGCGCATCCGTAATCCGGCCCGCCGTTACTTGCGAACCTTCACAATGATCTTGCGTACATTGCCCTCGCCGATCATCGGCGCATGGCCGTCCTCGGGGAAAAGGATCGTGAACTGCCCCGGGCGCAGCGTATAGAAGGTCTGCGGCTCATCGTCGAAGAACTGAATATCCTTCCCGGCATCGAATTCGCCCAGCGGCTTGCGCAGGTCGGCACGCTCGCTCCACCCGAAGGTCTCCTGCTCGCCGCGGATCAGCACCTGGATGTCGATATAGGCGTCGTGTATTTCGAGTTTGGCATCCGCCGGTTTTTTCAGCTCAGGTTCCATTACGTTGACATAGATGTCCTTGCCGTCGAGTTCATGGATCCCCGGCTCCATCGTTTCCCAGTCGGTCGAAGCGATGAAGCCGAAGGCTTTCCAGACGCGGGCTCACCGGATAATAGAGCGCGCTGTTCTTCAAAGAGTCGAAAATCATAGTTTATCGGATTAGTTATTCAGTAGATTCTTTTGGAGACGCACCACGACGGGCAGGTGATCCGAATATTCGACCTGCGGCACCTCGTAGGAAACCGGGTCGAAACTGTCGGAGCAGAGGACATAGTCGATACGCAGCGTATTGAAGAAGCCGCGGAAAGTATGCGAATAGCCCGAACCGCTCTTGCTGAAAGCGTCGTTCAGCCCCCCGGCCATCGTGCGGTAAACATAGGACATCGGCGTATCGTTGAAATCGCCGCAGACGATGCACCGCGCACGCGCGTCGGCGATGACATCGGCAATGCTATCGACCTGTGCGGCACGCAGGATGCTGTTCTCGCGCAGGCGGCTCACGATGCTGCGGATCTTGACTTCGCGTGCCGTGTCGGAGATGAAATCGCGGTTGGTGATATATTCGTTGTCGGCCGCCTTGATCGCCGTCGAACGCAGGTGGTTGTTGAACACGCGCACCGTATCGTCACCGATCAGCAGGTCGGCCCAGACCGACGTATTGGGGGTCAGGACGATGCCCGAGCGCAGGATACGGTATTTGCTCAGGATGAAAAGCGATGCCCCATACAGCGAATCGGGAGCCTGCGTGCGGCCGAAGGCCGCGCTTTCGTATTTCTCGTCCAACAGGGCGAAATCGTCGGATTTCTCGGCCAGGCGGGCATTGAACTCCTGCATGCAGACGATATCGGGATCGTATTCGCCGATCAGGCGCACGATGTCATCGACATTGCTGGCTCCGCTTTCGCCGAAGAAACTGCGCACGTTATAGGTCATGACCTTGAAAGCCCGGCGGTCGTAGCTCTCCTCGCCGTAGCTGCGGCGGAATTCGGGCTTATAGAAGAGCGAAACCTTGAAGAGGCCGATGACGACCAGCGCCAGCATCGTTCCGGCGCGGAGCAACCGCCAGCGGATGACCCAGTAGAGCGCCAGGATGACCGTAGCGACGTAGATCGCCGGGGCGGCAAGCCCCAGCAGGGGAAAGAACCAGACCCCGGCGGGGTTCACATAAGGGACGAAATAGGTGACGGCCATCGTGGCCCCGACAACGACGGTCAGGAGCGTCATCACCAGGTCGAGCAGCCACATGAGCAGGCTGCGGTGCGGTTTCTCCCCGCGCCGGCTGCCGTAATCGTTCTTATAGAATTCGCCGGACATCGGCTCAGAAGCGGATTATGCCGCGCTGCTTCCACCAGTGGAGCAGCAGGAAGCCCCACAACATGCCTCCCACATGGGCGAAATGCGCCACGTTGCCCACGCCCCGCCATCCGAGGAACAGCTCGATGACGGCATAGATGATGACGAACCACTTGGCCTTCATCGGAATCGGCGGAATCAGCAGCATGATGACCGCATTGGGATGCATGACGCCGAAGGCCAGCAGCAGCCCCATCACCGCGCCCGAAGCGCCGACCAGCGACATGGGCAGCTCGCCGAACGCCAGCGCCGTGAAATACTGGATCAGCGCCGCACCGATGCCGCAAACCATGTAATAGGTCAGGAAACGCTTCGACCCCAATTCGTATTCGAGCGTACGCCCGAACATCCACAAGGCGAACATATTGAAGAAGATATGCTCGAAATTGGCATGCACGAACATATAGGTGACGAACTGGTAGGTGTGGAACAACGGCGCTCCCAGCCACAGGGCGCAATACTCCATGATGGCGTTATGTGCCGGTTGGATCAGGGCCGTAGCCATGTAGACCAGGGCATTGATGATTATCAGGTTTTTCACCACCGGGGGGTGTCTGAAAATAGCTGTTCATTGCGTAAAATTTTTACAAAAGTACGTTTTTCCGCCGGATTATCCCAGTTTGGTACGGATATCTTCGGGGGTTATTTCTGCAGTTATGGCTTTGCCCGAGGGCGAGAAACTGAAATTGCCCGTGGCGGCGAGCTGGGCGAGCAGTGCGGCGGCTTCGTCGCGCGACATATTGCGGGGAATGCCTTTCGCCCCGCCGCGCGCCATGACGGCGGCGATCTTCTCGCGGCGCTGATCCGCGAGCGACACGGGCGTCGAAAAGGCCTGCAGCAGGTCGTAGACCATCTGGTCGACGGCATCGGCCGGCATATCGGCCGGAGTGCCCTTCACCTCGATCGTCCCCTCCCCCGCAAAGTCGATGTCGAATCCCAGCGACGCGAATTCCACGGCGTTCTCCTCGAGCAGCGCATATTCGTCGCCCGACAACACCAGCCGCTCGGGAAAGAGCAGTTGCTGGCTCACGGAAGAGCCGTTTCCGAGCATCTTCAGGTAATCCTCGTAAAGAATGCGCTCGCGGGCACGCCGCACGTCCACCACGACGAACCTCCCGCCCAGCAGTGCGGCGAGGTACCCGCCGCCCAACGGCAGGGGATCGGTAAATTCCGGACGCCCCTCGACCGCCAGCCGCTGCTGCCCGGCCGTAGCCCCGGAAGGGATGAACTCCAGGGCACTCGTCCCGAACCCGGCGCCGGACTCCACCTCGAAACTGCTCCCCGAAACGAAATCCTCGAACCCGTCGGCCGCCGAGGAAGGGATGGTGAAGTCCTCCCCCGCCGGCGGGGTTTGCGGAAGGGTAAATCCGCCGCCGGCACTGCGCAGCCCGCCGGGCAGGCTGCCCCCGGACGCACTGCGCCCCGACATGCCGCCTCCCGCAGCGGCGCGCGGGGCGAAGCCCGTCCCCGCTGTGTCGGAAAGCGTCTGTCCGCGATCGTCGTACGGGACGTCGAAGCCCGTGAAATCGACATTGGGATCGGGCGCCGTAGGGTCGATATACTCCTCGCGGAACGGATTGTAGTCGCCGTTGGACATGGCGCGGGGCTCGCTGTAAACGGCCCCTTTGCTCAATGCCGGGATCTCCACGATGCCGTCGCGGTCGAAATCCATCAGCGGCACGGCCCCCGTCTTGGCGAGCGTCTCACGCACGGCGGCGTTGATGATCTGCCAGACGGCCTCCTCGTCGGCGAATTTGACTTCGGTCTTCTGCGGGTGGACATTGACGTCGATGCGCGAAGGGTCGATCGTCAGGTAGAGGAAATAGGAAGGCGAACTGCTCTCGGGGATCAGTTTTTCATAGGCCTTCATGATGGCGCTCGTGAGGTACGAACTCTTGAAATAACGTCCGTTGACGAAGAGGTACTGCTCGCCGTTGCGCCGCTTGGCGGCAGCCGGACGGCCGATATAGCCCCCGATGCGGGCGATCGAGGTGTCGGCATCGACCTCCAGCAGGTTCTGCTTGATATGGCGTCCCACCACGTCGACGATACGTCCCGCCAGCGACGTGGCACAGAGCGTATAGACCGGGGCGTCGTTGGCGTAAAGTTCGAAGGCGATATGGGGGTTGCACAGCGCAACACGCTGGAATTCGGCCTTGATCTGTGCGGCCGAAGTCGTACTCTTGTCGAGGAAACGACGGCGGGCGGGCACGTTGTAAAAAAGGTTGCGCACGAAGAACTGCGACCCCACGGGACACATCACCGGAGTCTGCCCGGCGAACTGCCCGCCGTTGATTTCGGTCTGCGTACCCACCTCGTCGCCCTCCTGCCGCGTGCGCAGTTCGACCTGCGCCACGGCCGCGATCGAAGCGAGCGCCTCGCCGCGGAACCCGAACGTATCGAGGGCGTAGATGTCTTCGACGGAAGTTATCTTGCTGGTGGCATGGCGGTCGAAGGCCATACGCGCGTCGATGGGCGACATGCCCGAGCCGTCGTCGACGATCTGGATCAAATCCTTGCCCCCGTCACGGAAGTTGACCTTCACGGTACGGGCGCCGGCGTCGATGGCGTTCTCCATCATCTCCTTGACCACCGATGCGGGACGGTTGACGACCTCGCCCGCAGCAATCTGGTTGGCGACGACTTCGGGTAATAATCTGATCTTATCTGCCATTTATTCCTGGTAATCGTTGGGAACCACCGTGATAGGCTGCTCCTGCCACTCTACGTCGGAAATACCCGTCTGGTCGAGCCCGTTGCGCGGGGCGGATTCGGTGGCAGCGGATTCGGTCTGTGCCGGCGCCGTACGGGCGCGCAGGAACACATCGGCGAGCTTAGGATAAAGGATGTAGATGAACAGCAGGACGATAACTGCGGCACCGGCCATCTTCCAGATGCGCATACGCCCCTTGTCATCCTCCTTGGAACGGCGGGCGGCACGGGCATCGCGCTGCGTACGGATATATTGTCCGGGACGGTACTCACGATCCCCGTCTTCGGCCCTCTCGCCGCGAAGTTCGGCACGGCGCTGCTCGCGCGCCTCCTTTTCGGGGTCGTAGTAACGCGGGATGTAGTTAAACTTGTTCGCGTGTCTTTTGAACGGGGTGAAACCTAACATGGCGTGTCCTCCTAATTATTTTTGGTAAAGATACGAATTCTCCGGCAATTTTATTGCCTGTAAAACCCTTTTTTCCGCCTGCGGCGCCCGTAAAGTCCTGCCGAGGATGCGGTGCCAGACGTCCGATGCCCCGCAGCAGGGAGAGGGGGGGCAAGCGGTGCGGAAGGGGAAGCACTCCTCAGACAGGCCGACAATAGCCGCAACCGCCCCGGAAAAGGCGGCGGGGAATACGCCCGCAAACCTCCGTGCACCGCAGCGGAAAGGTCGTTGCGAACGGCGGCGGAATGCCGTGGCCCGCAAAGTCCCCCGACATCCCGCCGCATAGGCAAACCGTTGCTTCCCCTACCGGAAGAAACTCTTCATCCGCTCGAAGATATTCTGGTTCTTGACCGATTCGGCATGCTGGAAACCGGGCTGCTGCGCCAGTTGTTCGATCAGCCGTTTCTCCTCGGCACTGAGCTTCGAGGGGATCGTGATGTCGACCACGACCAGTTCGTCACCGCGGCCATAGCCGTTGACGTCGGGCAACCCCTTGCCGCCCAGCCGCAGCACCTTGCCGGCATGCGTTCCCGGGGCGATCTTGATCTTGGCGCGCCCGTCCACCGTCGGCACCTCGACCGTACCGCCCAGCAGAGCTATCGTCACGGTGATGTTCAGGTTGTGAATCAGGTCGTTGCCGTCACGCACCAGCTCGGGATTGGGCTCCTCTTCGATCATGACCTGCAGGTCGCCGTTGACGCCTCCGTGACGGGCGGCATTGCCCTTGCCCGTGACGGTGAGCACCATACCCTCGCCCACGCCGGCCGGGATCTTGATCTCCACGACCTCCTGACCGCGCACCGTGCCTTCGCCCTTGCACTTGTCGCACGGCGCCGTGATCACCTTGCCCGTACCGCCGCAGGTCGGGCAGACGCCCTGGGTCTGCATCCGTCCGAAGAAGGTGTTCTCCACCCGCGTGACGTAGCCCGTGCCGTTGCAGGTCGAACAGGTCGAATAGGAATTGGCGTCCCTGGCTCCCGAGCCGCCGCACTTGTCGCAGGCGACGGTCTTGTTGATCTTGAGTTTCTTCGTAACTCCGTTGGCGATCTCTGCGAGGGTCAGCCTGACCTTGATGCGGATATCCGATCCCCGGTTCACGCGCCGCCCGCCGCCCGATGACGACGACGAGCGGAACCCGCCGCCGAAATGTCCGCCGAAAATATCGCCGAACTGCGAGAAGATATCCTCCATCGAGAAACCGCCGCCGCCGAAGCCGCCGAAGCCGCCGGCCCCGCCACCCGCGGCACCGCTCATTCCGGCATGGCCGAACTGATCGTAACGGGCACGTTTGTCGGGGTTCGACAGTACGTCGTATGCCTCGGCCGCCTCCTTGAATTTCTCTTCGGCCTCCTTGTCACCCGGGTTTTTATCGGGGTGGTATTGGATGGCCGCCTTGCGGTAAGCCTTCTTTATTTCGTCAGCGTTAGCGTTTTTCTGGACGCCCAGCACTTCGTAGTAATCCCTCTTTTCTGCCATGGTCTTACTCTCCTACAACGACTTTTGCGAAACGCAGCACCTTGTCGCCCAGCATGTAACCCGTCTGGACAATGTCGACGACCTTGCCCTGCATCTCCTCTCCGGCAGCGAATTTAGCCACCGCCTCGCAGAGGTCGGCGTCGAACTCCCTGCCCTTGACGTCGATCTCGGTGACCCCTTTCTGGCGGAGCGTATCGGTAAATTTCTGTGAAATGAGCGTCACGCCGGCCCGCAGCGCCTCGATGTCGTCGCTCTTCTGCATGGCATCGACGGCACGCTGCACGTCGTCGCGCACGGGGAGCATCGCCAGCAGCACGTCACGGCCCCCGGTCTGCACCAAGTCCATCTTCTCCTTGAGCGTACGCTTGCGGTAATTATCGAATTCGGCCTGCAGGCGGATGAATTTATCCTGCCACTCGGCCAGCGCCGCCGTCAGATCCGATCCCGCTCCGGCCTTGTCGCCGCCTTCGGCAACGTCTGCCATTGTGTCAGTCCCGTCCTGCGAGTCGTCTGACACATTGGCACAGGGTTCGCCGTCGCACGAAGGGTAACCTTCACCGGGAACGAATCCTTCGTCACCGTCAACAGCCTCATTATAAGTTTTTTCCTTTTTCATATCTCGTGTTTTTCAGATTTTCCGTCTTATATTCGAACAAATTGTATACCAACCGCCGGGCCATGCCTACCCGATGATAAAAATCGCCGGGCGCCTGTTCATTTCCGGCAGCCGCACCGACCGCCACTCGCGCACGGGGAGCGTACGGATATATTCGCCGGGAGCGGTAATGTCCATCGCCAGCGTCAGGCGCGTCTCGGGGGCAAAGGGTTTGCAGGAGCTGCTCCATCAGCTTCACATTGCGGTACGGGGCCTCGATGAAGAGCTGCGACTGGCCTTCGGCGTGCGCGCGGCGTTCGAAACGGCGGATCGCCTGCACCCGTTCGGGCGGCTTGACGGGCAGGTAGCCGTTGAAGGCGAACGACTGCCCGTTGAGCCCCGAGGCCATGACGGCCAGGATGACGGACGACGGCCCGACGAGCGGCACCACGCGGATACCGCGGCGGTGGCAGGCCTCGACGACCAGTGCCCCGGGATCGGCGACGCCCGGCACGCCCGCTTCCGAGACAACCCCCGCCGAGCGGCCCTCAACGAGCGGTTTCACCAGCTCTTCGACCTCACGCCCGGCGACGGTATGTTCGTTCAGCTCGCGGAACTCCAGCGTGTCGATCGGCCGCGCGATGCCGGCCTTCGACAGGAAGCGCCGCGCCGAACGGGTGTTCTCGACGATGAAGTAGTCGAGCGAATCCATCACGGCACGGTTCGCCGCGGGCAGCACGTCCCACGGTGCCGTCTCGTCCGAAATCGGACACGGGATCAGATAGAGTGTTCCGTACATCTTATTTCAGTTTTTCGAGTTTGGCCCGGGTTCCCGCTCCCGGGCAACGGCTTTCGTATACAGCACAGCAAACCAGACGCTCAGCGCCATGACACCGGCGATCACCACCCCGAAAACACCGCTCAGGAAAAATGCGCTCACGACCAGCCCCGCAACCGAAAGCATCAGCGGGGATTTGCGGACATTGCAGCCGATAGCCACATAGCCGCCCGCCAGCACGAGCATCACGATTCCGACCACCAGCCTCTCCCCGTTTCCCTGGGCGTTGACCAGTTCAACCACGCCGCTGGCGAGCGCCAGCAATGCCGCGGCGAACATGGCGCTGCGGGCCTTGCCCAACTGGTCGAGGGCCGATTCGGATTCGAGCTGTGCCGTCAGCAGCCGCGCCCCGAGGCACTCGGCGGCCTCATCGCGCCCGGCGGGGCAACCGCAGGAGGGACACGTTCCGGTTCCGGAAGCGATTTCACCGCCGCAATCATAGCATTTCATAACTTTATTCTTTGAGGTAAATCCGTTTTACGCGCCCCGAAACCGAGGTCATGATCTCATAGGGAATTGTATCGAGCACGCGGGCCATCGTTTCCAGGTCGTTGCCCGGCTCGGGCGAGAAGACCACGACTTCGTCGCCTTCCTTCACGCCGGGAATCCCCGTAATGTCGACCATGCAGCTGTCCATGCAGATGCGTCCGACGATGGGGGCGGGACTCCCGGCCACCAGCACCGACCAGCGGCCGCAGCCCAGGTGGCGGTCGAGCCCGTCGGCATATCCGATGGGGATCGTCGCCGTCGTAGTTTCGCGCGTGAGTTTCCCGGCCCGGCCATACCCTACGGCCTCGCCCGCAGACAGGTGCTTGACCTGCACGATACGCGTGCGGAGGGTCGAGACGGGACGCAGCATCCCGTTATGCCGGTAGCCGAAGCCGTAAAGCCCCAGCCCGAGGCGGCACATGTCGAACTGCGCCTCGGGGAAGCGCTCGATGGCGGCCGAATTGGCCGTATGGCGGATGACCGGATAGGGCAGCGAGGCGGCGACGCGGGCGCTCATGCGGTCGAACAGGGCGATCTGCGCCCGGGTATAGGCATCCTCTTCGGGCATGTCGGCACAGTTGAGGTGCGAGAAGACCGAGGCGACCTTGACCTGCGGGGTTTCCGCCAGCGCCCTGCACAGCGCCCCGACTTCGTCGTCCGTGAATCCCAGCCTGTGCATACCCGTGTCGAGCTTGATATGGATCGGGTAACGGCTCTCGCCCGCATGCACCACGGCCCCGGCGAAGGCGCCGAGCGAATGGAGGCTGTATATCTCGGGTTCGAGGCGGTTGGCGATCATCTGATCGAAACTGTCGGCATCGGCGTTGAGCACCACGACGGGCATCGAAATGCCCCGCTCGCGCAACAGTACCCCCTCGTCGGCGAACGCCACGGCCAGGTAATCGACGCCCTGGTGCTGCAAGAGCTGCGCGACTTCGAAATCGCCGGCACCGTACGAACCGGCCTTGACCATCGCCACGAGCTTCGTACCGAAGCTGAGCTTCGAACGGAAGAAATTGAGGTTGTGCGTCATGGCGTCGAGGTCGACCTCCAGCACCGTCGTATGGCTGCGGCGCGCGAGGGCGTGCGCCAATTTCTCGAAACGGAAATCGCGGGCGCCTTTCAGCAGGATGGCACGCCCGGCCACCGCCCTGCGGTCGATGCGCGCGATGCACTCGTCGGTCGAGGCGTAAAACTCCTTGTCGCAGCCGAACAGACCGGCATGGCGTTTCAGGCGCGGGCCGATGCCGATCAGGAAGTCGACGCCGGCACGTGCGACCATCCCCGCGACACGGCCGTAGAGTTCGTCGTCGGAAAGCCCGCTCTGCGAGATATCCGACAGGACGAGCGTACGGCGGCGGTTCAGCGCCACGCCGTGCAGGTAATCGAGTGCCAGCGCCAGCGAATTGAGGTCGAGGTTATAGGCGTCGTTGATCAGGATCGAATCGTTGATGCCCTCCTTCACCTCGAGGCGCATGGGCAACGTAGGCGCCGAAGCGAACGACGGCGCGGGATAGTGCATCGCGGCGCAGAACGCCTCGACGATCTGGGCATTGCGGCGCGACGCGGCGTTGCCGATGACCGATTCGGTCACCTCGGGGAACGCCGCGGCATCGAGGGGTTTGCGGTCGGCGAAACGCGCCGCGACCATGCCCCCAGCGGTTCATAATAGCTGTGGTAGACGATTTTCGAAGCATTGCGGGCCAGCACCATCTTCTCGTCGCACTTCTGCTCGAGATTGAGGAAATTCTCCTGGTGCGCGTCGCCGATCGAGGTAAAAACAACCACGTCGGGACGGATGATGCGCTCCAGCCGCTCCATCTCTCCGGGCTTCGAAATGCCCGCCTCGAAGATGGCTAACTCCTCGTCGCCTTCGAGCATCAGCACCGAGAGGGGCACGCCCAGCTGCGAATTGTAGCTTTTCGGAGAGCGGTAATATTTCATCCCCGCGGGCAGTTCTTCGGCGATCCACTCCTTGATGACGGTCTTGCCGTTCGAACCGGTGATGCCGACGACCGTACCCCTGAATTGCGCACGGTAGTGCGCCGCAAGGCGTTGCAGGGCATCGATGGCGTTGTCCACACGCACGAAGCCGCAATCGGCGGGGCACTCAACATCACGTTCGACGAGGAACGCACGCACGCCGCGCGCCGACATCTGGGCGACGAATCCGTGCGAGTCGTGGTTGGCACCGCGCATGGCCACGAACATCGGGCAGCAGCCCAGTTCGCACGACAGCGAACGGCTGTCGGTGACGACCGACCGCACTTCGGCATCGCAGCCTGTAAATTTCCCGCCGACAACGGCGGCTATTTCCGAGAGTTTGTAGTTCATCCTGTATCTTATCCGTTTTTCGCCGGGCGGATGGCATCCGGGGCTTCACGAAGCCGGCGGGGCAGGAACATACGCGGAGTATGCGGCTGCCGCGAGCGGAAGCGCCGGAGGCAGCCGTCCTCACGAAAGGTCAAATGTCACGATCGTAATTCCCGCCCCGCCCCGGTCGGCATGCTCGTCGCGGGCGCTTTCGACCTCAGGCACCGTGCGCAGGTAGCGGCGTATCTCCTCCTTGAGAGACCCCCGTGCCCTTGCCGTGGAGGATCGACACCGACCCCACGCCCACCATCAGGGCGTCGTCGATGAAATCCTGCACGGCGTCCAGCGCCTCGGCGGCACGCATGCCCCGCACGTCGATATGGTCTTTGAAGCTGAGCTTGCGGGCCGAAATGTCGGCCGACACCACCGTCCGCGCCGTCTGCGGGCGTGTCGCCTCGCGGAACTCGCTGTTCGAGACTACGGTCAGCATCTTCCGGTCGACCGTAGTCAGTATCTGGCCGAAGGCGACCTGCGCCTTGCGCCCCTTGACCGACTGCACCACGCCGACCATATCCTGTCCGGCCATGCGGACTTTCGACCCGGCCTCCACCTCGCGCGGTTTCGGAGCCTCGGCAGGGGCAGCCCCCGCCGCCTGCGCCTCGCCCCGCTGCGCCTTGCGTTCTTCACGCCGCTGACGGCGGCGCTCGATACGTTCGATCTCGCGGGCGACCTCGGCGTCCTTGTCCGCCGTGTCGGCCTTCGCCACCGCGTCGCGGAAATCGTCCAGTTCGCGGCGCGCAAGGCGCGTCAGTTCCTTTTCGGCCTGCGCCTCGCGGATCGTCCTGATCGTATTCTCGATCTGCCGGTTGGCGTCGGCGATCAGCTGCTGCGCCTCCAGCTTGGCCTTTTTGAGTATCTCCTGCCGCTCGGCCCTGATCTTCGACAGCTGCCCGGCATAGGTCTGCTCCAGCTCCTCGACCTTACGGTCGGTCTGGCGGATGCGGTCGCGCTTCTGTTCCCAGTAATGCTTGTCGCGGGCGATCTCGCGCAGCTGCTTCTCGATGTTGATATGGTCGCTGCCGGCCTTCTCGCCCGCCACGCGGATAATATCCTCCGGGAGCCCGATCTTGCGGGCGATCTCCACGGCGAACGAACTGCCCGGCTTGCCCGTTTCGAGCCGGAACAGCGGCCGGATGTTCTGCACGTCGAACATCATCGCGCCGTTGGCGATGCCCTCGGTATTCGACGCATAGTATTTGATATTGGCATAGTGGGTCGTGATGACGCCGTAGCACCCTTTGGCCAGCAGGCGTTCGAGGATGGCCTCGGCGATGGCGCCGCCGATGACCGGCTCGGTACCCGACCCGAACTCGTCGATCAGCACCAGCGTCGCGGAGGAGGCTCCGGACAGCATGTTCTTCATGTTGAGCAGGTGCGACGAATAGGTCGACAGGTCGTCGTCGATCGACTGCTCGTCGCCGATGTCGATGAAGATCGAACGGAACACGGGCAGTTCCGAAACCTCCGACGCCGGGACGGGAAACCCGCACTGGAACATGTACTGCACGAGGCCGGTGGTCTTGAGGCAGACCGACTTGCCGCCCGCATTGGGTCCCGAAATGACAAGGATATGCTTGCGGCGGTCGAGCTGCATGTCGAGCGGTACGACCTCGCGCCCCTGCGCCCGCAGGGTTTGCTGCAGGAGCGGGTGGCGGGCATTCTTCAGCACCAGCCGGTCGTCGTCCGAGATGATCGGTTTCACGCAGCCGTTCTGCGATGCCCAGCGTCCCTTGGCACGCAGCATGTCGATCTCGGCCAGGTAGTCGCCCGACGCGGCGATCAGCCCGGCATCGGGGCGCACCGAATCGGTGAACTCCGAGAGGATGCGGACAATCTCGCGCCGCTCGGCGTATTCCAGTTCGCGCAGCTCGTTGTTGATCTCCACCACCTCGACCGGTTCGACGTAGAACGTACGCCCCGTGGCCGATTCGTCGTGAATGAAGCCCTGCAGCTTGCGTTTATTGGCCGCGGCGACCGGGATCACGGCCTTCCCTTCGCGGATCGAGATCTGGGCGTCAGCATCGACGATACCGGCCCCTTTGGCGGCGGCGAGCACCGCCTGCAACCGCTTGGCGGCCTGCCCTTCGCGTTCGCGGATGGCGCGCCGGATCTCCAGCAGGGCCGGCGAAGCATTGTCACGGATATTGCCGAAACGATCGACGATGGCGTCGATCCGCTGCACGATCCCGGGGAATGCCTCGACGCCGCGGCTGCGGGCATACAGCGCCGGATATTGCCCTTCGCGGGCGAGGATGAACGCAACGACGCTGCCGACGAGGCTCAGCGCCCGGTGCAGGGTCACCACCTCCCCACGTCGAGGAACGTCCCTCGACACGCAGTTTGGCAACGACATGGTCGACGTCGGGATATTCCCCGCCGGGAAAATCGTGCTCCATGTCGAGCAGCAGGCGCATCTGGTCGGCAAGTTCCAGCCTCCGCCCGATCTCGCGCGCCGAGGCCGAGAAAGTCTCTTCGGCGAGCTTCCCGCGGGCGGCACGCATGGTGCAAAGCGCTGCAACCTGTTCCCGAAGCCGGTCGAAGCCGATCTTCTGCTCGAAGTTTGCAGGATAAATCATCTCTATGTCGGGTTGATGGGCTACTGCAGCCGCTTGAGCGAATCGCGCTCAGCCTTGGCAGCAGCCTTGGCGGCCTTCCTGTCGGCACGCTCCTTCATCTTTTCGGGATTGCGCCCGAAGAGCGAGAGGTGGACGTAACGGCCGGGGTATTGTTTGACATCGGCCAGCAGCGCCGCGAGGTTGTCGCTGGCCTTTTCGAGCGAATCGTACAGTTCGGGGTCGCTGATGAGCTTGCCGACCGTGCCTTCGCCCTGCGCGATGCGTGCCACGAGACCGTCGAGATGCTCCACGGCCTGCGAAAGCTTGCGGGCAAACTGTTCCTCGGTGAGCTGCGAGGTGAAACGATCCACGTCGCCGATGATGCTGTCCACGCGCCCGGCATTCTCGCCGAGCATGTCGGAGAATTTCGAAAGGTTGTCCAGTGCGCTCTTCAGGCTGTTTTTCTCCGCCGAGAGTATCTCGGCCATATCGCCCGTCACGGAGTTCAGGTTGCCGAGCGTCCCGGCGATGTTGTCCGCATTGGTTTCCATCAGGCCGTTCAGGTTTTCGAGCGTGCGCGAAAGGTCGGTGGTGAGCTGCGAAACCTTCTGCTTGAAGAAATCCAGCTCGGAGCCGGCCATGTCCATCAGATCGCGGTCGCGGCTCGAACGCAGCGTATCGCCCTTCTGGAGGTAGGTGTCGGCCGTGCCGTAGGTGATTTCGATCGCCTTGGCACCCATCAGCCCGTTGCTGAAGATCTTGGCCTCGGAATCGGTCGGGATGCGGTACTGGCGCTTGATGGTGAACTGCAACACGACCTTGTCGCTGCGCGCGGGGTCGAACGAAAGCCGTGTCACGGAACCGATCTTCACGCCCTTCATCATGATCGGCGACGCGTTCTGCACGCCGTTGATCTGGTCGTAGGCCGCATAATACTCGACGTTCCGGCTGAAAATGTCGAAACCTTTCAGAAACCGGATTCCGGCCCAGGCAACGCCGATCATCGCCACGGCGAATATTCCGATCTTAACTTCCCTTTTCATATTTCGCTTGTTTTTATTTCACAATTTGCGTACCCCGGCAGCACACGACGAAGGCGTCGGGGAAAACCTTGCGCACTTCGGCCAGCCGTTTCTGGGCGGCGGCACGGGTATCGTACTCGCCGACGCAATATTTATAGCGGAACCGCCCCTCGGCGGTATACTGTTTCACCTTGTTGCGGTAGGCTTTGAAACGTGCGGACGAGGTCGGCACGGTCTGCGCGCTGGCCAGCACCTGCACGGTATAACGCAGCGGCCGGGCGGCTTGTTTGGGGGCATCCCCGGCCTTGGCCGGTTTCCGCGGTTCCGGTTTCTGCGCCCCGGACTTGCCCGCAGCCTTCTCCGGCTCCCCTTTTTCCGGGGTGACGGTCTTCGCGGCAGGCGCATCGGATGCCTTGTCCTGCTCCGCAGGGCGCACGGGCTCCTTCCCGATGACGACCTGCGTTTCGGGCTCTTTACCGGGCTTCGGGGCTGCTGCGGCCTCCTCTTCGGCGCGGCGCGTTTCGAGCACATAGGCCGAATAATCCCTCACGCCTTCGTAAATCGAGCGGGCGATCTCGTCCTGCCCTTTTCCGATTTCATATAGGCCATCTCCTGGGCGTTGGACATGAAACCGATCTCGGTCAGCACGCCCGGCATGTCGGTGGCATAGAGCACGCGCAGCAGCTGGGGCTTGATGCCCCGCGAATGGCGCCCAGCCTTCAGGTAATTATTCTGAATACAGCGCGCCAGCGCCATGCTGTACTCGCCGTAGGTGAATTGCAGGTTCTGGATATAGGCCCGCACGATGGCCGCCGTCCGCTCGTCCGACATGTCGATCAGGTCTTCGCGGTTGTTCTCGAACAGGGCGTTCTCATTGTAACGCTGCTCCTTGGGGCTTTCGCCCATGATGAGCGTCTCGACACCCCGTGCCGCCGAGGATTTCGCAGCATTGACGTGGATCGAAACGAAGAGGTCGCCGCCGGCCTTGTTGGCGATGTCGGCACGCGCCTGGAGGTCGGTTGCCAGATCGGTGCCCAGCGCCTTGTCCGTCTTGCGGGTATAGACCACCTTCACGCCCGGCATCCCCTCCTCGATGAGCTTCCCGAGTTTGAGCGCCACCTTCAGCGTGAGGTCTTTCTCGTAGACATTGCCGTAGTGCGCCCCGGGGAATTTCCCGCCGTGTCCGGCATCGATGACCACAACTTCGACGCCGTGCGCAATATTCCCGGCCGTGGCACCGTTCATTAGAACGGTAACGGCCGCAAACGCGAATAGCAGCAAAAGTCGTGTGCGCATATTTAATGGTACCAAGTGTGAGCTTTCTGTAATTTTTTACCTATCTTTGTCGCGCCTAAAAAACCCGGCGGGAGTGCATCGAGGCCCCGATCCAGGCGTTTTTGCCGACATGTCGGCAAAGGTACGAAAAATTATTGGGATTTTGGATAGAATCAGGGTAAAATATCTGTTTTCGGCGGCGGCACTCCTCCTCTTCGCCCAGTTGGTGTTCGGCTCGTCCGTACCCCGGGGAATGCTTGCCTCGGCAGCCGAAGACAGCCTCCGCCAACGCCTGTCCGATTCCCTCCAGACCCATTCCGAAGCCGCGGCCGAAGTGCCGGAAGCTGCGACCCAAAGCCGCCGCGACCGCCGCGAGCAGGCACGCGCTGCCCGGGAACAGGCACGTCGCCGCGCCGCATTCGAAGCCCTGCCGCAGGAGCAGCGCGATTCGCTCTTCGGCGCACAGCTCGATTCGCTCATCACGCAGAAAGGCGACTCGCTCGAAGGCCGCGGAGCGGACACCATCGCCCGCGACACGGTGAAAGAGAAAAAGCCCCAGAAACCGGGGGCGTTCCTCGACGACCCGATCTCGGGCAAGAACAAGGATTCGCTGGTCTACGACGTGCGCAACAAGATGGTCTACATCTACAACGAAGGCGACATCACCTATCAGAACAGCAACCTCAAGGCCGACTACATGCAGATCAACATGGACAACAAGATGGTCTATGCATACGGCAAGCCCGATTCGCTCGAAGGCAAACCGATCGTCACCAAGCCCGAATTCTCCGAGGGCGACGCTTCGTACACGATGGATACGATCACCTACAACCTCACCTCGAAAAAGGCCAAGATCAAGGGCGTGGCAACGCAGCAGGGCGACGGCTGGCTGGTCGGCGGGAGCGTGAAGAAGATGCCCGACAACACAGTCAACATCGAAAACGGCAAATACACGACCTGCGACGAGACCGACCACCCACACTTCTACCTGGCGATGACCAAAGCCAAGGTCATCCCCGGCAAGAAAGTCGTCACGGGGCCGGCTTACCTCGTCATGGAGGACGTGCCGATCTACTTCCCTCGGCATCCCCGAGGGTTTCTTCCCGATCAACATGGGGCCAAAATCGGGTCTGCTGATGCCCACCTATGGCGAGGAATACACCAAGGGGTTCTTCCTGCGCGACATGGGTTACTATTTCACGCTGGGCGACTACGCCGACGTGGCCGTGCGCGGCGGGTTCTACACGCTCGGTTCGTGGGAGGCGTCGGCCGCATCACGCTACATCAAACGTTACAAGTACAGCGGCAGTTTCAACATGCAGTACTCGAACATCAAGACGGGAGAGAAAGGCGAACCGGACTATATCAAGCAGAGCAACTTCCGCATCCAGTGGACGCACTCCCAGGATCCCAAGGCCAACCCGGGTCGACCTTCTCGGCATCGGTGAACTTCGCCACGAGCGGTTACAGCAAATATTCGGCGACCAACCTCAACGACATCCTCTCGACGCAGACCAACTCGTCGATCGCCTACTCGAAGAACTGGGCGGGCACACCCTTCTCGCTCTCGGCGAACATGTCCATCTCGCAGAACTCGCAGAACAAGAGCCTCTCGGTAACGCTGCCGACCGTGGTCTTCAACGTCTCGCGTTTCTACCCCTTCAAACGCAAAGGAACGCATGGGCAAGGAGCGGTGGTACGAAAAGATTTCGATGCAGTACACGGGTAAAATGACCAACTCGGTGAGCACCACCGAGGACAAAATATTCTCGAAGGAGACGCTCGACAACATGAAGAACGGCATCGAACACAACATCCCGATATCGGCGTCGTTCAACCTGTTCAACTACATCAACATCTCGCCGTCGGCGACCTACAACGAGAAGTGGTATTTCAAAAAGTCGAATTCGACTGGAACCCCGTCACGAACAAGGTCGACACGCTGCCGACGCAATACGGGTTTTACCGCCTCTACAACTACAACTTCAACGTCTCGGCATCGACGACCGTATACGGCATGTACGACTTCACCAAGAAGCGCAAGGACCGTAAGATACAGGCCATCCGCCACACGCTCACCCCTTCGATCGGATTCTCCTATACGCCGGACTTCGGCGACCCGAAATACGGCTACTACCAAACCCGGCAGACCGACTCGACGGGACGCTTCACCACCTATTCGCCCTATTCGGTCAACGCATACGGCGTACCCAGTTCCGGACGGTCGATGTCGATGAACTTCTCGTTGTCGCAGAACCTCGAAATGAAGGTGCTGTCGAAACGCGACACCTCGGGCGTGAAGAAGATCAAGCTGATCGACGAACTGCGCATCAGCGGTTCGTACAATTTCCTGGCCGACTCGATGGGGCTCTCGACCATCCCGATCTCGTTCCGCACGACGATCTTCAAGAATTTCGGCATCAATCTCTCGATGACGCTCGACCCCTACCGGCTGACCCCCGACGGCAAGCGCTACAACAAGCTCTTCTTCCCGGGGGGCGTATCGTCTCGACGGGCTGGTCGTTCGGCTATACGTTCAAATCGCGCGAAGACCGCTCGCAATCGGCCATCAACGACATCACCAGCATCCCGCCCGAATACATGAACCCCTACTACGACCCCTACGGCAACATGGATCCTGTACTGCGGCGGCAATACATGTCGCAGATGTACTACGATTTCTCGCTGCCGTGGAACTTCGGGTTCAACTATGCCATCAACTACAACATATCGACAGGCAACTACCCGCCCAAAGGCTACAAGAAGAACGTCACGCAGACCGTCAGCTTCAACGGCAGCCTTACCATAACGCCCAAGACCGGCATCACCTTCCAGGGCGGTTACGACATCAAGGCGAACAAACTCACCACCTCGTCGATCTCCATCTCGCGCGACCTGCACTGCTGGCAGATGTCGTTCTCGTGGATACCCTTCGGGTTCCACCGCAGCTGGAGCTTCAACATCGGCGTAAAGGCGGCATCGCTTTCAGACCTCAAATACGACAAGAGCCAGTCGATGTACGACAATATGTACTAAATCCCCACCCCGGCTTATCCCCCCGCCCTCTTCCATCCCGGACGATCCGCATTGCCGCTGCACAATGCGGCACGGACGCCGTTTCCCGCCGTCGGCACCGGCAATAATACGCCAAACAGACAAAACCCGGCAGGAAAACAGACGTTTGTGTATATATTTTGACCGGGAACCGGAATTTCACAATTTTTTAACGGGAATAGACTATTTTTTTGCTATATTTGATACGAAAGTGTTTCAACCAAAAAAAAATTTAGCCTTATGAATTACAATCTGTCCACCAGCAAGGGGGGGGGGAAATTCGACCTATCTTCCGCCCGTAATTGAGACGATCGACATCGAGACTGAAAAAGGGTTTGCAACATCGCCCACCCCACCCGACGTCTATGACGATTGGGGCAGCGGCGGCGGTGCAGGAGGTATCGGATCGGGAAGCGAACACGAACTCTAATACCGCAGCCCTATGAAAAGTCTCTCTAAAATCACACTGTTTGCAGCTCTCACCGCTGTAACAGCCACAGCCTGCCAAAAGGAAGACAGCAGCATCGACACCTCTTCCGGCAAACTCGTCAAGATGACTTTTACGGCCGGAAACCCTGAGTTCAAACCGGAAGTCCGCACCGAGATCGACGGATTGACTCCTTATTGGTCTGTCGGCGATCAGATAGGCATCAGTACCGACGGAACGAAGTCCAACTACCCTTCACGAACGATGCGACGGAGCGCGCCGCAACAACGACTTTTTCCGGGAACGCGAACATTTCATCAAGGATTTACGCTTATTATCCATTCACGGCCAACGGAATCGACAAAGTAGGAGATAATACGGGTGCAAAAGTCGATCTCCCGGCAAACCAAACCCCGACAGCCAGTTCGTTCGACGGCAAAGCCGACATCCTGGTCAGCAAACCGCTTACACTCGATTCCGAGGGACAGCAAGTCGCCAATCTGGAATTCAGACGATTGAGCGCCATCGTCAAAGTCGTACTCAAAGACCAATCCACAGGCGCAAAACTGGCCGACCAGCACGTATCGTCATTGTCCATTACGACCGATGGCGACAACACACTGGCAGGCCGGGTTGTTGTAGACCTCTTGAACTACACGATGTATGCACCCTATTATAACGGCTCCAACACCGTAACGGCGACCTATACGACAAATACGGAATACGTTATCAACGGTGTCAGCGGCACCTATTTAAGCGTATATCCGCGATTGCTGGCTGCGGGGTCGAAATTGGTCGTCGAAGCAGCGACAGAAGGGTATGTCATCAAAAAAGAGATTGTCCTGTCCAATGAAATCGATCTGGAAACAGGAAAGATCACTACTTTGAATGTCAATCTTTCAGACGAACACATCACAGCCGCGGCAACCGGTCTGAGCCTGCCGTTTACCGACGATTTCAGTGATTTGACAGGGAACGGATCCGCAGCAAACATCTTGTCCCGCAAAGACAAAAACGGAAACGACCTGTATTCCGCGGGGAACTCCTATGTTTATCAATATAACTCCCCGCATGGCCTACGCATGAGTTCGAGCGACAACTCCGGGTATATCGTCACCAGCGAACTGGATCTCTCCGCACCGTTCTCGGTACTGATTTCGGCCAAAGTCTGGCCGAAAGATACTTCCGGAATCAAAGTAACCGCCGGAGAATCCGCGGCAATCACGACCGCAGACCTGACCGAGGAGTTCAAAACCTACCTGCTGAAATTCGACGCACAAAATTCGAAAACGAAAATCAGGATCGAGCCCTCCGCCACAAACGAAAGAATAATTATCGAAAGCATACAGATCGTTCCCGGCCATGACATCACCCTGCCGCCGGTACTGAAAATCACATCGGAAACGACCTTGTCCGTTCCTGCGGAAAGCACTATCAAAACCATCAACTACACGGTTGAAAATCCCACAAACGGGGTGTCGGTCGTCGCATCGTCAGACGTTTCCTGGCTCAATTCATTCGTTTACAACGTCGACGGCGTTTCTTTCACAATAGACGCAAATCAGGGCGAGGAACGTTCCGGCACCATCACATTGTCGTACGAAGGCGCCGAAGCGCAAACCATAAGCGTCACCCAGACAAAACCGGGGGCTGTAATGTGGGAAACCGAGACTTTCGAAAATTACACCGTGCCCAGCACTACCAGTTATGGTTCCAGCGGCACATTCAACGGAGTAACCACTGGAACCCCGCAATGGAGTTATAGTGGCTGTGGTAATCCTAATCAGGCCAACACAGACAAAACGGCGCTTGCCAATGCCGGAGTCGTGGTAATAAACGACAAATATGCAGCCATCGGTAAAAACGGCTCAATGTCCGTAACGATCCCAGGAGGCATTACAGCCCTTAAATTCAATGCGTTGACCTCAAGCAAGGGTTCGGCAACAGTCACCATAACAGCCAATGGTGCCACGGTAGCAAGTATCACTATTCCGGGAAACAGTAAAAGCGCATTCGAAATACCGACAATCGACTGTCAAGGTTATGACGCCACTATTACCATAAAACAAAATAATCAGAACAGAACGACGATAGGCGACATAACCTGGCAACCGGCGAATTGAACTCCGGGCGGGGAAGGAGGCGATCCTTCCCCAGACCCTACCCCGGGAACAGGAACAGCGGCATTGGGAAAATCGTGGGCGGAACTGCCCGCAGCGAACACTTCGGTGACCGAGATATGCCACTACATCACCGACGTGGCGGCGACGGGTAACGGTTCCTACCCGCGCAATTTCGCAATGGGTTATGACAAGGCGAAAAAGGCGGCCCTGTGGGCGGCATATCCGCTGCACGCCTATTATACGGCCCCGAACGCTTCGAAAGAAAGGGCCTACTCGGCCGACCTGTCGCTGGGAAAGACCGAGCAGATGGTGGGCGGCGTGGGAGCACCTTACAACAAGGGACACCAAGTCCCCAACGCCGACCGGAAAGTGAGCAACCTGGCGAACAAGCAGATTTCCTACTATTCGAATATGACGCCCCAGCTCGCTACATTCAACAGCGGTGCATGGGGCACCCTGGAAACCAGAGTCCGCGGATGGATGTGCGACGATACGCTCTATGTGGTAACGGGATGTTATTTCGATGGGACAGAGGGTACGACGACCGACAACGGCGGTAACCCATGCCCCGTACCGACGCATTATTACAAGGTATTGCTGCGCACCAAGCAGGGCACCACGGGACAATCCGTAACCACCCTTGCGGCCGACGAACTGCAATGCATCGGATTCTGGTATGAACAAACCACAGACAAGACCCAGACACCGGACGGTTGTGCGGTACCCGTGACGGAGATCGAAGCCAAATGCGGGTTCGAATTCTTCGTCAACGTGCCGAACGCTCCGAAAAGCAGCTACTCCCCGGGGGAGTGGGGTCTTTCGGGCAACTGACACCGAGCCGCAAAGGAGAAGCGGCCCCTGCACAGCAGAGGCCACTTCTCCTTGTATCCCGGCGACAACCGGGTGGAGCGGACAGATGACGCGAACCGCAAAAAAACTCGAAAAAAAAGCAACTGAAATATCCCGGGCACAGCTCCGGGAAGCCCCGCACGCCTATCTCCGCTCCAAAGGGGAAGGCGTGCGGTCGATATAATTCGGGTAGCGGAACTGCGGCATCCCGAGCGCCATGACGGCACAGATACGGCGGCCGCCGAGTCCCAGCATCTTGCAGAGCCCCTTTTTCCTGTCCTGCCGCACGGCGGTCAGCACGAAGCCCATATATATCTGGCTTACCCCGAGCGCTTCGGCCATCAGCGAAGCGTTTTGGTAGGCGAGGTTGGCATCTTCGGCGCCGAAACGGCTCTCCTTCGGCGCATGGATCAGCAACACGGCCGTCGCACCCCGCAGGATGCGGTCGTTGCCCTCGGCATATTCGCGGCGCATTTTCCGGAAAACGGGGACATAGCGGTAGACGTCGGGCAGCAAACGGCTCAGCCACGGGCGCACGAGCGGGTGGGAAAGGCGATCCGCGAGTTTGCCGAACACGCCGAGCGTATATTCGCTCATACGGCGCAGCAGCACAGGGTCGGTCACGAGCGTATAGCCCAACTGCCGGGCGTTGGTGGCCGTGGGAGCGAGGTCGGCGGCCGCGACGATCCGGTCGAGCATCTCCTGCGGCACGGGACGCTGCGACAGCGCCCGGTTCGAGCGCCGCGCAGCCATCAGCAGTTCGACCTGAGCAGGTGTGGGCATGGCCGCATAGTCGACCGGATGCACCTTGGCGGGCGGAAATTCCGCATGTGCCACAGACCCCGTCGGGCAGGCCGCGACGCAGTGCCCGCAGACGATGCAGTTCTCGGGTTTCGAGAGCGCCACGGGGCCGCCCGCCTTCTCCTGTACGAAAATCTGCGAAGGGCACACCTTCACACATCGGCCGCAACGGATGCAGCTCGCACCATCCACACGGATCGTATCCATATCTTCCGAAATTTTAAGTACCTTTGTGTTCAATTACAAACCGCCATGTACCCTGTCCTCACAAAACATTTCAGCGAACTCTCCACCCGGGAATACCACCGTATCGTGCAGGCACGCGAGGCCGTCTTCTTCCTCGAACAGCACATCACGGAACCCGATGCCGACGCCGTTGACCCGCAGAGCGTATTCATGTGGATGGAGGACGGCGGCCGCGTAGTGGCCTTCCTGCGGATCATCCCGGCGGGGATCGCCTACGACGAAGCCTCGGTCGGCCGCGTGCTGGTCGATGCTTCGTACCGCCGCCGCGGGCTGTGCCGCAGCCTGATGTCCGAAGCGCTGCGCTATATTGCCCGGACATGGGGCCCCCAGCCCATCCGCATCTCGGCACAAGAGCACCTGGCCGGATTTTACGCCACCCTCGGGTTCGCACCGGTCTCGGACACCTATTTCGAAGCAGGTATCCCGCACGTCAAAATGCTCCGCCCGTAGCCCGGAAACCGGGAAAAAAAATTCCGGCGGCGAGAGGTTTCCCCGCGCCGCCGGAACCATACCTATATTAATGGTTCACCGAGACCATCTCTTCGGGGTTGTGCTTGTATTTGAACACGACAGCGAAGACCACGGCCACCACGAGGGCATAGCCGGCGAAGATATACCACGAATCGGGCCATCCCCAGGCATCGACGACGGCACCGGCGGCATACGAACCGAAGAACGCACCGAAGCCGTTGGTCATAATCATAAAGACACCCTGTGCCGAGGAGCGGATCTCGCGGCTGGTCTCCTTCTCGACGAACAGCGAACCCGAGATATTGAAAAAATCGAATGCCACCCCGTAGACGACCATCGAAAGGATGAGGAACGCGGCACCCGAGCCCGGGTTGCCGACGCCGAAGAACCCGAAGCGGAGCACCCACGCCAGCATCGAGATGAGCATCACTTTCTTGATCCCGAAGCGCCGCAGGAAGAACGGGATCAGCAGGATGCATAACGTCTCGGACATCTGCGACAGCGAAAGCAGGATCACCGAGTGTTTCACGATCGCCGAATCGGCATACTGGGGCATCGAGCCGAAGCTCTGTATATAGGAGTCCCCGAAGGCGTTGGTTATCTGCAACGCGGCGCCGAGCAACATCGAGAAAACGAAGAAAATGGCCATGCGCTTCTCCTTGAAGAGCGTGAACGCACGCAGCCCCAGGGTATCGACCCACGACCTGGCCTTGACATTGCGGTCGACGGGGCAGCCGGGCAGCGAGAACGAGTAGACGGAGAGCAGGAACGACAGCACCGCCGAGACATAGAGCTGCCACTCGGTCAGCTTGATCTGCACGCCGCCGATATGCGTCAGGTCGACGAACCACATCGCGGCGATGAAGCCTACCGTACCCCACACGCGGATCGGGCGGGAAATGTTTCACGGTATCGAGCCGGGCCAGGTCGAGGGCATTGTATGCCACCGAATTCGACAGGGCGATGGTCGGCATGTAGAACATCACGCTCAGCAGCATACAACTGTATAAAGGCCCATAGGCCGTTTGCGAAGCCGCGGCAATCAGGAACCCGCCGCTCACCAGATGGCAGATGCCGAGCAGCTTCTGCGCCGGGATCCACCGGTCGGCAATGATACCCATCACTGCGGGCATGAACAACGACGCAACGCCCATCGTGGCAAAGAAACTTCCGATTTGCAGCCCTGTGAAGTCGAGGCCACCGCCAAGGTAGGCGCCCAGCGAGATGAGCCACGAACCCCAGATGGCATACTGGAGGAAGTTCATGACGATAAGGCGGAATTTAATTCCCATAATTCTCTGATTTTAGGTTGTTTTTATTTACAAGTTCATTCGGTCGGAAAATGATTAAAACAAATGTACTAATTTTTTTTGTGAATTTTCTTTGCAATTGAAAAATAAAGTTCTACTTTTGCATCACCAAAACGTCATTGAGCTATGGTGTAATGGTAACACAACAGATTCTGGTCCTGTTATTCTTGGTTCGAATCCAGGTAGCTCAACTGAAAAAGCGAGGAAGTCTCCTCGCTTTTTTCATTCTTCCTCCACGCTCCTCCCCCCCCGAACAGCCTGTTTCGCAATGCGAAACAAACAAACCACGCTTCCGTCGGATATCAGCATTATCACCCACACCTGAAATTTTAATTTCAAAATCCGAGCCGTACTCAAAACCAGGCATCAAAAACAGACAATCAATCTGCACGCACACCCGTTTTCCGTCTTGTTTTACCCGAAGCCTTACCCTACTTTTGTATTGCACAGGAGATATGAAGAATTCAAAGTGGGATTGTGCAAGGGGCGGGTTACACCCGCAAAAGTGACGCAAGTGGAAAATCCGTCAGGATTTGAAGCACAGGATAGACACCAAGGAGCTAGACGCAAGGTTCCGTTTATTCCTGGAAGACTTCGGGGGAGGGTTCTAAGCCCTCCCTTTCCAATTCTGCCACGATAGCACGCTGCCGCTTGAAGAAATGGATCCGCTGCAATTCCCCGCTGCATGATATCAACGTCGCAAACCGGCTCAGGGCCAGCACCCAGCGTTTGGTGTGCTCGAACATGTCCGGATCGGCGCTTCGCAGCGAATTGATCGAGAACGCCTCGATACAGCTCCCTCGGTAATGCCGTGCCGAAAGGTAGCAGTAAGTCGCTTCGATATCCATATCCGAAATAAAGACCGACACAGGCCGCCCGCTGCGGAACTGCCCGGAAACACAAATCTCTTCCAGGTCGTCGAGCATTTGCAACAACTCGGCTTTCAGCACTTCGACGCTTTCGTCCCTAATCAGATGCATGTTGCGGAATGCGCAGATGGCGTTGACCCAGCGTTTGGTACAACTGCCGTCGAATATCAGGGTCGTGGCAGGCATCAGCTGCGCTTCGTGCACCAGGTCGCGGTAGCTCTGCAAAAGCACCTCCGGCACTTTCATATCCTCGAATTTAGCCCCCGAACAGTCGATGAGCCCCTGCTGGTAGAGCCATTTGAAAAGTTTGAAATTGGTCAGTTTCGGATAACGCATGTAAAGCATCCGCGGAAACGAATTTCCGGCGATGGCCTGTTCGGCATCGACGTCGGAGGAAACCTCACGGTAGAAAAGGGTATCCTGGTCGATAACCCCCGTGTAATCTTCGAGCGCCGTATGGTAATCACTGAAACTCAGCCGGAAAAGCACATTCCCGAAATCCACGGCCCCGACCGTGCGGTCGAGCGAAAAATTCATCTGCGCCGAAAGTACGCCCGCCTCCCCGAAGGTGAAAGGCACTTCGCCGCGCAGCCGGCGGTAAGCCGCCTCGCGGCCGATATTGAGCTTGTCCGTCAGAACGGCCGCCGCATTGGTATATTCCGGGGTACTATTTTGTATAGCACCGATCAGTGCCGCATTAAGTTTTTCCAGAGGCATAGTGCAAGTGTATTAGCGTAATAAAATTCTCAATCCCAACCGCAAATTTAGTAAAATATTCATCACAAGGAACATTTCAGGGCAAAAGAAATGCACCGTAAAGGGAACCTCCTGTTGGGAGGTTCCCTTTTTATCGGGTATGGGAATGCGGTTATTTGCCGAGCCCCATTTTCTCGATCAGCGCCCTGGTTTCGGGTTTGTGGCCGCGGAAGCGCACGTAGAGTTCCATCGGATGCTCGGTACCGCCCTTCGAAAGGATATTCTCACGGAACGAGCCGGAGACCTCGCGGTTGAAGATGCCCTTTTCCTTGAAGAGCGAGAAGGCGTCCGCCTCCAGCACTTCGGCCCACTTGTAGCCGTAATACCCCGCGGCATAGCCGCCCGAGAAGATGTGGCCGAAGGCCGGAGCCATCGCCGTTCCGGGAACGACGGGCAGCACCTGCGTCGGGGCCATCGAGGCGACTTCGAACTGCTCGACGTCGCCCTCGAAAGGCTCGGTGATCGTATGCCATGCCATATCGGTCAGGCCGAACGAAAGCTGGCGCACGTTGGAATAGGCCGCCAAATAGTTCTGTGCGGCGACGATGCGGTCGACGACCTCGGCCGGGATCGGCTCGCCCGTCTGGTAGTGCACGGCCCACAGGTCGAGGAACTCCTTCTCGGTCGCCCAGTTCTCCATCATCTGCGAAGGCAGCTCCACGAAGTCGCGGTAAACGTTCGTGCCGGTCTGCGACTCGTACTTGCCCTCGCCCAGCATGCCGTGGAGCGAGTGGCCGAACTCGTGGAGGAAGGTCTCCAGCTCGTCGAACGTCAGCAGCGACGGAGCCGTTTCGGTAGGCTTGGTGAAGTTCATCACCAGCGACACCAGCGGACGGGTCTCCTTGCCGTCCACGATCTTCGCACCCCGGAACTCGGTCATCCACGCCCCCGAACGCTTCGATTCGCGGGGGAAGAAGTCCAGGTAGAGTACCGCCATGAAACGGCCGTTCTCGTCGGTCACGTCGTAGGCCGTCACGTCGGGATGGTACACCTCGATCTTGTCGTTGGGCGTGAAATTCAGCCCGTAGAGCTTGTTGGCGAGCATGAAGACGCCCTTGCGGACGTTTTCAAGTTTGAAATAAGGTTTCACCAGCTCGTCGTTGAGCGCATATTTCTCGTGCTTGTACTTCTCGTTGTAATAGCCCCAGTCCCACGGCATGAGCTGGCCTTTGAATCCCAGCGAAGCGGCATAGTCGCCGACGGTCTCATAGTCCTGGTCGGCATAGGCCTTGGTCTGGGAGAGCAGCTCGTCGAGGAAGGCCATGACCGTCGGGGTGTTCTCGGCCATGCGGCGTTCGAGCACGTAGTCGGCATAGCATTTATAGCCCAGCAGGTTGGCGATCTTCAGGCGCAGGTTGGCGATCTGTTTGACGACCGGCGTATTGTCGTTCTCGCCGCCCAATGCGCGCGAATTGTAGGCACGCCAGAGTTTCTCCTTGAGCGCACGGTTCGACGAATAGGTCAGGAAAGGCACATAGCTCGGTGCCTGCAACGTCACCGTCCAGCCCTTTTCGCCGCGCGCCTTGGCATCGGCGGCCATGCCCTCCTTCACGAATTCCGGCAGCTCGGCCACGACCTTCGGGTCGGTGATGTTGATCGAGAAGGCATTGGTCGCAGCCAGGGCGTTCTGGCCGAATTGGAGCGTCGCGGCCGACAACTCGGACGAATACTTGCGGTAGAGCTCCTTGTCCGCGTCGGACAGGGCGGCACCGTTGCGTGCGAAGCTCTGGTAGGTATCCTCGAGCAGTTTCTTGTCCTCTTTCGAGAGGCCGCGGCCGGGTTTCCCGTAGACTGCCTTCACGCGGGCGAAGAGTTCGGGGTTGAGCGAGATGTCGTTCGACAGTTCGGTCAGCTTGGGCTGCACGCGCAGCGCGATCTGCTGCATTTCGTCCGACGTATCCGCTTCGAGCAGGTTGAAGAAGATACCCGAGATACGATCCAGCAGCGCACCGTGGCGCTCCAGGGCCACGATGGTATTGCCGAAGGTCGGCTTCGAGGGGTTATCGACGATCGCCTCGATCTCGGCGCGCGAGCAGGCGATGGCCGCATCGAACGCAGGCTCGTAATCCGAAAGCTCGATCTGCGAGAACGGCGGGGTCTGGTGGGGCGTATTCCACTCGGCCAGCAAGGGGTTCGAAGTATCTAATTCGGGCAGTTGCGCCTTGGGAATCGAATTGTCGGCGCACCCGGCCGCCATCGCGGAAAAGGTCATGATGATAAATGCTTTTTTCATGTTATTGCAAATATTGGGTTAATTTTACGGATGAGGGCTATTCCTGCCGTACTTCGGGCTGAAGGGGCGCTTCGCCTTCGTCGTCGGGTTCCGGTTCGGGTTCGGGTTCGTCCCAGAGTCCGCGGCTGCGCAACATCGCCCGCTTGTCGGGATCGGCACCGCGGAATGCCCGGTAGAGCGACATGCCATCCTCCGAACCGCCGCGCGAAAGCAGCTTGGCGCGGAAATCGGCGGCGATCTTCTTGTTGAACAGGTCGCCGCTCTCGCGGAAGGCCTCGAACGTATCCTTGTCGAGCACCTCGGCCCAGGTATAGAAATAGTAACCCGCCGAGTAGCCGCCGTCGAAGATATGGCTGAAATAGGGGTAACGGTAGCGGGGCTCGATCTGCGGGATCAGGCCTCGCTTCTCGTTGAGCGCCTGCCGCTCGAATGCCATCGGGTCAAACGGTTCGTATTCGGTGACCGAGTGGATATCCATGTCGGAAAGCGACGCGGCGATCAGTTCCGTGGTGGCGAAACCCTGGTTGAAGAGTTCGCTCTTGCGGAGTTTGTCCACGAGGTATTTCGGGATCACTTCGCCCGTGCGGTAATGCACGGCATAATGCTTCAGCATCTCGGGTTCGAACGCCCAGTTCTCCATGACCTGCGAAGGCAGTTCGACGAAATCGCCCTCGACCTCCGTGAGTCCGCGGTATTTCACGTCGTGGAACAGGAAGTGGAGCGCATGGCCGAATTCGTGGAAGAGCGTTTCGGTCTCGTCGAGCGTCAGCAGTGCGGGCGTATTGCGTACCGGGCGCGTGAAGTTGCAGACGACGCTCACAACGGGCGCCACGCGCTTGCCGTCCTTATAGGTCTGCTCGACGTAGTTGCCGCACCAGGCGCCCTGGCTCTTTCCGTCGCGGGGGAAGTAATCGAAATAGAGCACGCCCAGATGCGACTGGTCGACGTCGAGCACCTCGTAAGCGACCGCCTCGGGGTGGTACAGCGGCACGACGATCGGGCGGAACGTGATGCCGTAGAGCCGGTTGGCGAGGTAGAAGATGCCGCCCTGCACGTTCTCGAGCGAGAAGTAGGGACGCAGCATCTCCTCGTCGAGGGCATAGTTCTGCTTGCGCAGCTTCTCGGCGTAATACCACCAGTCCCACGATTCGAAGGTGGCACCGGGGATGTCCTTCTGCAAGAGCGTGTTCATCTCGGCCAGCTCGCCCTTGGCGCGTTCGAGCGCCGGCGTCCAGATCTGGTCGAGCAGGCCGTAAACGGCATCGGTCGTACCGGCCATCTCGTCCGCCACGACATAGGCGGCGTAAGAGGGATAGCCCAGCAGGTGTGCCTTCTCCGTGCGCAGGCGGATGAAATCGTTGATGAGCTGCTTGTTATCGTATTCGTCGCCGTTGTTGCAGCGGTTCAGGTAAGCCTTGTATATTTTCTCGCGCAGGTCGCGCCTGGTAGAATAGGTCAGCAGCGGAATCAGACTGGGCTTGTGGAGCGTGAAGACCCACTTGTCGCCCTTGCCCATCTGCTGGGCCTTCTCGCGGGCGGCATCGCGGATGCCTGCCGGCAGCCCGTCGAGTTCGTCCGACTTGAGTTCGAGCACGAAATTGTTGTTTTCTGCGAGGATGTTATTCCCGAATTTCACGGCCGTGAGCGACAACTGCCCGTTGATCTCTTTCAGGCGGGCCTTCTGCTCGGCGTCGAGCAACGCCCCGGCGCGCACGAAGGAGTCATAGGTCTTCTGCAACAGACGCATCTGCTCGGCGTCGAGCCCCAGCGCCGCACGCCGGTCGTAAACCTCCTTCACGCGGGCGAAGAGCTTGTCGTCGAGGCGGATCTTGTCCCTATGCGCGGCCAGCAGGGGCATGGCCTGCTCTTGCAGGGCCTGCATGCGGTCGTTGGTTTCGGCGGCGCACAGCATGCCGAACACCAGTTCGGCCTGCGCGAGCATCTGCCCGGCATTGTCATAGGCAAGGATCGTATTTTCGAACGTGGCCTCGTCCTTGTTCGAGGTGATGGCGTCGATCTCGGCCTCGTGCAACGACATGCCGCGTTCGAAGGCGGGCATGAAATGCTCGGGCAGGATCTTGTCGAACGGCGGCACGCCGTGCGGCGTATCCCATTCGGTGAAAAACGGGTTTTCCCCGGCCGTTTTCCGGGAATCGCATGACGCAAGTGTCATAAGCAGTAAAAGTGTTGTGAATAATCCTGCAATACGTTTCATCTATCGTGTTATTTTTGTGTAACTTTGCAATCGCCGACGGCGGAGGCATCTTCGATGCGTCCGCACAGTGATGCAAAGTTAGTAATTTATAACAGGTATGCAACTTTTTTACGCCCCCGACATCACGCCGCCCCTCTATACGCTGAGCGAAGAGGAGTCGAAACATTGTGTCCGCGTGCTGCGTCTGGGGCGCGGCGATACCCTCCATATAACTGACGGAAGGGGCAATTTATTTTGTTGCCAGATCACCGACGACAACCCGAAACGATGTACGGTTCGCGTCACCACGACACAGGCGCAGTGGGAACCGCTCCCCTACCGGCTGGTGATGGCCGTGGCGCCGACCAAAAACGCCGACCGCTTCGAATGGTTCCTCGAAAAGGCCACCGAGGTGGGGGTCAGCACGATCGTCCCGCTCGAAACGGAACACAGCGAACGCCGCGTCTTCAAACCCGAACGCGCGGGGAAGGTCATCACGGCGGCGATGAAACAGTCGCTCAAGGCCTACCGCCCGGAGCTGCACCCGCTTACGCCGTTCCGCGAGGCCGCAGCCAGGCCGTTCGAGGGGCGGAAATTCATCGCCCACTGTGCCCCGGCGCTGTCGCCCGCAGGCAAAATCTACCTGCCCGCGACGCTCCGCAAAGGCGAGTCGGCGCTGGTCTTCATCGGCCCCGAAGGCGATTTCTCGGACGCAGAGATCGCTTTCGCGCGTGCCAACGGATTCGAGGAGATCACCCTCGGCACGCAGCGCCTGCGCACCGAAACCGCAGCCGTCGTCGCCACGGTCATGGCGTCGGTGGCCAACGCCGGACAATAAAACGGCCGGGCGGGGAGCATAGCCGCCCCCGGAACCCCGTCCCTGCGACAGGGCCGCCGCACACGCCGGATTAAGTAAAGAACACGGAAAACATGCAACGACTTCGTACCATTTTCGCCTCCTTCTTCAAGATCGGGCTTTTCACCTTCGGCGGAGGATACGCCATGCTGCCGCTCATCGAGCAGGAGCTGATCGCCAAGCGCGGCTGGATCGAGCACAAGGAGTTCCTCGACCTGCTGACCCTCGCACAATCCGTCCCGGGGCCCATCGCCATCAACACCTCGGTATTCGTAGGCTACAAGATGCGGGGGCTGAAAGGTGCCGTGGCGGCGCTGCTGGGCAGCGTCCTGCCGTCGTTCGTCATCATCCTCGCGATCGCGCTCCTGTTTGCCGACATCCGCCACAACCCCGTCGTGGACGCCGCATTCAAAGGCATGCGCCCGGCCGTGGTGGCACTGATCGTCGTGCCGGTAATCTCGCTGGCGCGGGGGATGCACTGGGCCATGTTCGCGGTGATCGCCGCGTCGGCGCTGGCCGTATGGTACCTGGGCTGGTCGCCGATCTATATCCTGATCGCAGCGGCCGCCATCGGTATCGCATGGACATTATTCATCGCTAAAAAAGCAGGCAAATGATCTTCTGGCAACTATTCGTAAGCTACCTGAAAATAGGGTTCTTCGGCTTCGGAGGCGGCTACGCCATGCTCTCCCTGATCCAGAACGAAGTGGTCGTACAGCACGCATGGATGACCAATGCCGAATTCGCCGACATCGTGGCCGTCTCGCAGATCACCCCCGGGCCCATCGCCATCAACTCGGCCACCTATGTCGGCTACACGGTCGGCGCACAGGCCGGCAACGCGTGGTGCGGCATCCTGGGTGCGGCGCTGGCGACGTTTGCCGTATGCCTGCCGTCGCTCACGCTGATGCTGCTCATCACGCGCTTCTTCCTCCGCCTGAAGCAAAACCCCGTCGTCGAAGGAGCCATGAAGGGCATGCGCCCCGTGGTCATCGGCATGATCGCCTCGGCGGCACTGCTGCTGATGTTCCCGCACAGCAAAGCACCCGACGAACAGAACTTCATCGACGGCTGGAGCTGGGCGCTGTTCGGCGGCGTCTTCGTCGCCTCGGTCAAAAAAGTGAACCCCATCCTGCTGATCTGCCTCTCGGCCGCGGCGGGCATCCTGATATACTACATATTCTGAGCATCCCGGAAGGGAAACAACCCCGCACCCATGAAGAAACCCCTCAAAAAACGGATCAAGAAGTGGAAAATCGGCGACTACGCGCGCCAGTTCTCGATCGTCACGGGCGGCGTACTGCTGACCCTGTGGCTGACCGCCCGGATCACCGAAGCGGCCAAACAGCGGGAGGTACGGCAGGCCATGCAACTCGTCGCATTCGAACTGCGCGACAACCTGCAGGTCGTCCGGGATTACAGGTACACATACGGCAAAGACAAATGGGTGGCACGGCGCCTGCTGGAAGCGGATTTTTCGCTCGCAGGGTTCCCGTCCGACACGGTCGAAACCTATTCGCGCTACATCACCGGCGGCATGGGCAAGCCCTACCGCCTGTCGAACGATGCCCTGGAAATGCTCAAGACGACGGGCATCGCCTCCCATATCGCCGACAAGCAGACCCTCATCGACCTGCTGCGCTGCTATAAGGAACTCGCGGCATTCGACGACTACATGGAGCTGTATTACGACCAGCGCATGCAGGCCATGCTGCCCTCCCAGATGGAGAATCTCCATTGGAATTCACCCTACCACGAAGGATTCGAGAAAACGCTCGCCGACAAAACGGTACGAAACTGGATCGGGCTGATCCCCAGGGCCTTCGACGACTGGTTTTTCGGAGAGCACGAGGAGAAACTCGAAAACATGATTCTCCTGCTGGAGGGGCGTTACGGGAAATCAGAACATGGCGACGACGGCGCCTCCGGCCAGTAACAGGATCAGGAAGGCGCAGAGGAACAACAGGCCGAGGATGGCCACGAACGTGCCGACGCAGCCCCAGCGCTGGCCGCCGTACGGCAACGGGTCGGTCAGCAGGGTGATGATAAGCCCCACGAGCGGCGTGAAGATCAGGCTCACGAGGAATGCCAGCCCGAAGCCGATGCGCCGGCTGCTGCCGATGATGCCCACCAGGACGGACAACAGGCAGCCGCTCAGCAGGCCGAACAATACGATCAGGATACTCATGGTTCCAAGTTTTTAACGTGTAAAACGGTAGTACGTACCGAGCGGCAGTTGCTTGCCCGCACGATCCGTGAAACAAAGTTCGCCGTACTGCTCCGTACGCGGCGCACCGAACGCCTGCCGCACCGCCGTACGGGCCAGCGTGGACGAAAATCCCATCGAATAGAGGTTCAGCACGAGGAACGCCCCCCGCGGCTCCAGCAACCGGGCACAGCACTCGAGCATCTCGCAGATGTTGTCCTCGAGAATCCATTTCTCGCCGTTGGCACCCCGCCCGTAGGCCGGGGGATCGAGGACGATGCCGTGGTAACGGTTGCCGCGGCGGACTTCGCGCTGCACGAATTTCAGCGCATCCTCGACGATCCACCGGATGCCGTCCAGTCCGCTCAGCTCCATGTTCTCGCGCGCCCAGGTGACCACCTGCTTCACCGAATCGACATGCGTCGTATCCGCCCCTGCGGCACATGCCGCGAGACTCGCCCCGCCCGTATAGGCAAAGAGGTTCAGCACGCGCGGCGTGACGCAACACCCCGGGCCGGTGGCAGAGTGCCCGTCCCGGCCCGATCCGGCGCCTGACGGCACTGCAACATCGTGTGCCGGCAGGGAACTCCCGGCCGCAGCCGCGCCGGAAATATCCGCAGGAAACGTCCCGCCCGAAACCAGCGCCCGGCAATTATCGTAGATGAAATTCCAGTTGGCGGCCTGTTCGGGGAAAATGCCGACATGCTTGAACGAGGTGAGCCCCAGGCGCATACGAAGCGCCATATCCTTGTATTCGTAGGCCACCGTCCAGCGCGGGGGCATGCCGGGGCGCAGGCGCCACTCGCCGCGTTCGTCGCTGCGCACATCGCGCAGGAAGGCCGCGTCGGCCATGCGGCGCCACTCCCCCTCGGGGAGCGAGCGCCGCCAGATGGCCTGCGGTTCGGGACGTCGCGTGACGTAATGCCCGAAGCGTTCGAGCTTCTCGAAATCCCCCGTGTCGATCAGTTCGTAATCCCCGAACGAGGGTGTCAACTGTCCTTGCATGCTTATGGTTACTTTACCGTCGGCTTCAGCATGAAGCGGAACGTATAATCGCCGTAGGGCACCCGGAACTGCTCTTCGGGCAATGCGCCCCAGCTGTCGATACAGCCCAGGCCCGATTGCAGCAGGTCAAAGTTCACGAACGTGGCATCGCGTGCCACGAGCGTCCCGGAATGCTGCTGCGGCGGAAAATTCGATACGTCGAGGTCTGCCGTGGCGTACGGCAGCGCCGAGGCCGAGAACGGCGCATCGGCAAGGATCGTCAGCCCCGTACCGGCGCTGTCGGCCACCGTCCACCAGCGCAGGCCGCCCTTGGTGCCGGACTCCTGCGGACGCACGTATTCATCGTGGTACTGGTCGGCCACACGCTGCTCGTAAAGCCCCAGGTCGGCCGACGAAAGACGGTCGGCATAGTTCTCGTGCGCACCGCGGCCGTAATAAACCACACGGTCGTAACGCGCCGGCATCGTGAGCGTCATACCGAAGCGGAACAGGTTGGGCACCTCGGCCGTCTTGTCGGCGGTCATCCGCTCGGAGACCTCCATTTCGCCCGCACCGTTGATGCGGTAGGTCAGCGCCAGCGTAGCTTTCACGGCGGGCAGCTCATAGAGGGCCTCCACGACGGCCACCCCGTCCTCGACCGCAGCGTCGAACTTCGTAAGCTGCAGTTCGGGGTTCTTCCATACGGCCTGCCGCTGGTGCAACTTCGCCCCGAGGTCGTTTTCGGTCGGGGCACGCCAGAACTGCGGGCGCAGTTCGGCCCCTTCGGCCATCAGCTCACGGCCGTCGACCGTATAGGTAGCCAGAAACCCGTCGCGCGAGAAGAACATCTGCCACGTATCCCCTTCGACGCGCACACCGCGTTCCCAGCGGGTCACCTCTACGGGACGCGCCGAGGCCGCAAGGCCGAAACCGGCCTTACAGTCGTACTCGCGTACGACGAACTGCTGTTTGGCCACCGTATGGCCGATGTCGAGCAGCGGCTGCTTCTCTTTGAGTTTATAGGCCACGTTCACCAGGATTTCCTTCGCCTGCGGGCAGAAATCGGCTGCAGTGAATCCCAGCTCATATGCACGGCGCTGCTGCGGAGCGACATCGAGGTCGCCGATGCGGCCGGCCTTCACCACACGGCCGTCGGCAAGCAGCTGCCACTCCATTTCGTAGGCATCCAGCCCGATGAAGAAATTTTCGTTATAGACCTCGACCCTGCCCTGCGCAAGGTCGACGGGCGTAGTCCAGATGCTCTGGTACTGGCGCTGCACCTCGTAGGCATGGGGGTGCCACGTGCGGTCGGGGGCAATGATACCGTTGCAGTTGAACGAGTTGTCCGTCGCATCGTAGTCGTTGAAATCGCCGCCGTAGAGGAACGACACACGGCCGTCGGGCTCGTAGCGGACAAGCCCCTGGTCGACGAAGTCCCAGATGAAACCGCCCTGGTAGGAGGGGTATTTGCGCACCAGTTCCCAATAATGGTCTAGGCCCCCCATCGAATTTCCCATGGCATGGGCATATTCACACTGGATGAGCGGTTTGGAGGGGTTGTTGCGAGCATATTTCTCGCATTGTTCATAGCCCCAGTACATGGGGCAGATGATGTCAGTGAAGGCCCCGTCCTGATCGTACACGGCACGTTCGTAATGCACCGGACGCGAAGGGTCGTACTCCTTGATCCAATGGTAGCATGCCTCGAAGTTAGGGCCCATGCCCGCCTCGTTGCCCATCGACCAGACGATGACCGAAGGATGGTTCTTGTCGCGCAGCACCATGCGCCGGTTGCGTTCCATGTGTGCCTGCGCATAAGCCGGCGCCTTGGCCAGCGTGTTGTCGCCGTAGCCCATGCCGTGCGACTCGACGTTGGCCTCGTCCACGACATAGATGCCGTAGCGGTCGCACAGCTCGTACCACTGCGGGTCGTTGGGATAGTGGCTCGTGCGTACGGCGTTGATGTTCATCTCTTTCATGATGCGGATGTCCTCGATCATCCGTTCGCGGCTCACCACATAGCCGCCGACGGGATCCATCTCGTGGCGGTCGGCGCCCTTGATCAGCACGGGCTGCCCGTTCACGAGCAACTGTGCGTCCCTGATCTCCACGGAACGGAAGCCCACGGGCTGCGTCACGGTCTCGGTCACGCCCCTGCCGTCCGACACGGCGATCTCGAGCGTATAGAGGTTCGGGGTCTCGGCCGACCATTTGGCCGGGTCGGCGACCTCGAAGACATACCCGCCCTTGCCGCCGGCAGGCTGCAATCGATGTTCCGCCACGACACCGCCCGCCGCATCGCGCAGCGTCAGACCGACCGACTTCACGCGGGGCGTGGTTTCCACCTCGACGCGCAGCGTGGCGTCCTTATATTCCGAATCCAGCACGGGCGTGATACGCACGTCTTCGAGGTGCGCCTTGTCGCGGGCAGTCAGCTCCACGCCGCGGGCAATGCCCGCGAAGCGCCAGAAGTCCTGGTCTTCGAGGTAGGTGCCGTCCGACCAGCGGAACATCTGCAGGGCGATGAAGTTTTCGCCCGGCTTCACGAATTTCGTGACGTCGAACTCCGCGGCCAGCTTGCTGTCCTCGCTGTAGCCGACGAAACGGCCGTTGATCCAGACATAGACGTTCGACGTGGCGGAACCGATCGAAAGGAAGATGTCCTTGCCGCCCCACGATGCCGGGATGTCGAACGTGCGCCGGTAGGAACCCACATGGTTCTCGGCATCGGGCACATAGGGCGGATCGTTCCTGAAATTGCCGCGCCACGCATAGCCGATATTCACGTAGAGGGGGTCGCCGTAACCGTTCAGCTCCCACATCCCCGGCACGGGCATGCTGCCCCACGCCGCATCGTCGTAGTCGACGGCCCCGATGCCGGACGGACGCTCCGAAGCGTTGCGTACCCAGTGGAATTTCCATACGCCGTCGAGCGACAGGCGCTCGCCCGCGGCGAACGACGAGCGCATCGGCAGGCGGTTGATTTCATTGACGGCAGGATCCTGCCATTCACGCCCGGTCTGGGCGCCGGCAGCCAACACGCCCGAAAGCGCTGCCGCAAGGATCAAAAGAGTTTTTTTTCATCATGGAGTTATCGTTTAGGTTTCATAATTTCGTCTTGGTACAGTCCACCAGGCTCATCTCGCACCGGTCGCAGTCGAACTCCAGCCGATAGCGCGAACCGCCGCGTTCGAGCCACAGTTCGCCCCGCAGGCGGGGATGCTCCTTCAGGCACTCGCCGATCTCGCGGCGGATGCAGTAGGCCGAACGCATCACGCGGCGCCCCGCCGTCGAAGCCGCGAGATCCAGCCCCCGTTCGATCCGCCCGACCCCGTGGTCGCGGTAAAACGCCTCAGCGAGGCGGTTGGTGACATTTTCCTCCGCCGAAAGGCATTCCGCTGGATATTCCGCCCTGCCTTCGGGCAATATCCGGTGTCCGATGCCGCGCTCCGACCGGGCCTTCGACAATGCATCGAGCCCCTCGCGGCGCAACTCCGCGGCCAGCGACGCCGGGACGAACCAGTCGCCGCCCCGCACTTCGGCCCCGCGCACGGCAAAAACCGTATCGCCGCCCTTCACCGCCTGCGTCCGCAATGCCGCGGTATTGGCCGCGGCATTTTTAGCCCTTTCCAGGGCGACGCTGCGTGCGGCCGAAGCCGTCACCCCCTCACAGTCGGTATAGCTGAACCTGACACCCCCTGCCGTCGCTTCGACCAGCACCGAGGCGGGGATCACGCGGCGCGTACGGCTGCGGGCGAGGAGCTGGTTGAAACGGTGGTCGTAATTGCGGTAGACCTCCGTCCCGGGCACAATACCTTCCATGCGGTTGGGCGTCACACAGTCGCCGTCGGCGGCGTTGACATTGGTGCCTGCGAACCCCCGGTCGGTGAGGAAACAGATGCCGTCGCCCGCGGCGAGCAAACCGCCCCGATCGAGACGGAACCTGTTCTTTTCGACCCGCACCACACGGCCCACATACTCGCCCACCGCCTTCGGCGTATCGAACGACGCCACGCCCGGCCGCTTGCCCGCGAAGAAATATTCCGACTCCCCGCGCGTGAAGCTCTTGGCCGTATCGGGCGTGAAATCCGGGATGCTCTCCCCGGCTGAAGCCCGCCGCAGATGCGGCCTTACGGCCAGCGCCGCGTCGACCTCGCGACGGTAGTAGGCCACAATGTTCTTTATATAACCGACATCCTTGAGCCGCCCTTCGATTTTGAACGAAGTGACGCCCGCGTCGAGCAACTCGCCGATATGCGCCGAAAGGTTCAGGTCGCGCACCGACAACAGGTGTTTCCCGGCGATATAGGTACGTCCCCGGCCGTCGGTCAGGTCGTAAGTCAGGCGGCACGGCTGGCTGCACGCCCCGCGGTTGCCGCTGCGGTCGGACACCGACCGCGAGAGGAAACAGCGGCCGCTGTAACCGACACAGATCGCCCCGTGGACGAAACATTCCACCTCGGCCGCGGTCGCAGCGCAGATGTCCCGTATTTCGCCGAGCGAAAGCGCCCGTTCGAGGATCACCCGGGCGAACCCGCACTCGCCCAGGAAACGCGCCTGGGCAGGTGTCATATTGCACATCTGCGTCGAAGCATGCAACTCGACCGGCAGGTTCATGCGCCGCAGCGCCATGTCCTGCACGATGAGCGCATCGACCCCGGCCGCGATCAGCTCGCGGGCCTGCCGCTCGGCGGTCTCCAGTTCGTCGTCGTAGATCAGCGTGTTGAGCGTGGCATGCACCCGCACTCCGTAGCGATGGGCATATTCCACCACACGGGCGATCTCGCCGGCGCTATTGCCTGCCGCATAACGGGCTCCGAACTTCGCCCCGCCGATATACACGGCATCGGCACCGTAGTCCACGGCGGCGACGGCCGACTGAAAATCTTTGGCGGGAGCGAGTAGTTCGACGGATTTCAACGCATTATTTTTTGCAAAATTAACAAAATCCGCGACAAATGCGGACTTGTGACCCCGGAAAAATGTCATCCGGGCTCCCGCACGCGGTGAAACTCCGTTTTTTTATGAAACAGGCAAAAAACGGAGCGACAGGAGTGCAAGTTGGCGTGTTTTTTATAATTTTGCAATTTGTAAACACGAATACACACAAAAACACAGGATACCATGCTTACGATAAAGCAAATCCGCGATGACAAGCAGGCCGCGATCCGCAAGCTCGCCAAGAAGGGAGTGGACGCCGCACCGGTCATCGCCAGGATCGAAACGCTGGACGACCGCCGCAAGGCCATCCAGACCGAACTGGACAATACGCTGGCAGCGCAGAACAAAGCCGCCAAGGAGATCGGCGCGCTGATGGGTCAGGGCCGCCGCGAAGAGGCCGAGGAGCGCAAACGCTTCGTCGCCGACCTCAAGGAGAAATCGAACCGCCTGCAGGCCGAATCGCACGACGTGCAGGAGGAGTTGCAGGCAGCGATCGTCTCGCTGCCCAATTTCCCGGCCGACATCGTGCCCGAAGGCAAGACCGCCGAGGACAACCTCGTCGTGAAGCTGGTCGAAAGCTATACCCAGCTGCCCGAAAACCCGCTGCCCCATTGGGAACTGGCACGCAAATACGACATCATCGACTTCGACCTGGGCGTGAAACTCACGGGCGCCGGATTCCCCGTCTACAAAGGCAAGGGAGCCGTCTGCAGCGTGCGCTGATCAACTATTTCCTCGACTGCAACACCCGGGCCGGCTACCTCGAAGTGGAACCGCCGATCATGGTTAACGAAGCCTCGGGCTTCGGCACGGGCCAGCTGCCCGACAAGGAAGGGCAGATGTACCACGCCACGGCCGACAATTTCTACATGATCCCGACGGCCGAAGTGCCCGTGACGAACATCTACCGCGACGTGATCCTAGACGAAAAGGACTTCCCGGTGAAGATGACCGCCTACACCCCCTGCTTCCGCCGCGAAGCCGGTTCGTACGGCAAGGACGTGCGCGGGCTGAACCGCCTGCACCAGTTCGACAAGGTCGAGATCGTGCAGCTGAGCCTGCCCGAAGCGTCGTACGAAGCGCTGGACGGCATGGTGGCGCACGTGGAGTCTATCGTCAGGTCGCTGGGGCTGCCCTACCGCATTCTGCGCCTGTGCGGCGGCGACATGTCGTTCACCTCGGCGCTGACCTACGATTTCGAGGTCTACTCCGAGGCGCAGAAACGCTGGCTGGAGGTCTCGTCGGTTTCCAACTTCGAGTCGTTCCAGGCCAACCGCCTGAAACTCCGCTACAAGGATGCCGACAAGAAGACACAGCTGGCACATACGCTCAACGGCTCGTCGCTGGCGCTGCCGCGTATCGTGGCCGCCCTGCTGGAGAATTTCCAGACCCCCGACGGCATCCGGATTCCCGAGGCGCTGATCCCCTATACGGGTTTTGATATTATCAAATAAGTTTCTATATTTGCTGACACAACACAACTTTTAACAATAAATTTCAACAAAAATGGCTTACAAAATCACTGATTCCTGCGTTGCCTGCGGCACCTGCATCGGCGAGTGCCCGACCGAAGCGATCTCGGCCGGCGATATCTATGTCATCGATCCCGATAAGTGCATCGACTGCGGTACCTGCGCCGGCGTTTGCCCGAGCGAGGCTATCATCGAAGGATAAGCAACACGGAAAAATCCGAAAAAAGCACACCCCGAAAAGGTGTGCTTTTTTATCCTCTGCCAGCTTATGAAAAACTCCTGCTCCTATGCCTGTCGGTTCTCGCAGCGTCTTGCGATACGGCGACACGACAATTCGAATCCCGGCTGGATGAAATCGTGTCGGAGCACAAAGCCTTCGTCGGGGTCGCCGTCCGCACGCCCGGCGGGGAAACAATTGCGCGCAACGACACCCTGTTACCGATGATGAGCGTTTTTAAATTTCCCGTGGCACTGGCCGTGCTCGACCGCATGCAGCGCGAAGGCATACCGCTCACGCAGCCGATCAGCATCACGCCCGACCTGCTCCTACCCGGCACATACAGCCCGATGCGCGATTCACTGCCCGCAGGCGGCGGCACGCTGACGCTCGGGCAGCTGCTCCGCTATACGGTGTCGGAGAGCGACAATATCGCCTGCGACATCCTGCTGCGGGAAGCAGGCGGCCCCGAAGCCGTAGAGGCCTACGTCCGTTCGCTGGGGATCGGCGGCATCCGCATCGCCGCCAGCGAGGAGGAGATGCACCACGGCATCGGGAACCAGCGGGTCAACAAGGCACGACCTTCGTCCGTCTGTACACTGTTCGACCTGTTCCTGCAGGGCAGGCTGCTCAAAGGGGAGTACAACGCTCTCCTGCAACGGTTGTTGTGCGAGGCAACGACGGGAACGAACAAACTGAAAGCCGGGCTGCCAGCCGGAACCGTGATCGGACACAAGACCGGCTCATCCGACCGCACGGCCGAAGGCATCCGCATTGCGGACAACGATGCCGGCTATGTGCTCCTGCCCGACGGACGCCGCTACTGCATCGCCGTATTCGTCACCGAATCGGAAGAAAACGACGCCGCAAATGCTGCCATCGCCGCTGCGGTCTCCAGGGCGGCATACGAATATTTCAGCTCGGAATGAGCGGATTATACAACGCGACATAGCAGGAATCCCCGGCCCGGATTTTCGCTTCCGCCCGCTGTTGCCCACCGCCTGTGGCCGCATTGGCAAGCCTGCCCTCCCCTTCCCGGAGGAGAGTTAGCCACGCGGCACGGCAAACCCGGGAAATGCGTCCGACAGGGCATAGAAATAAACAACTACGAAAAATAAAATTATGGACGACCTTGAAAAGATGAAAACCGGCATGTGGCTCTACGCCCGCAAGCCGCAGATCAGGAAGGCACTGCAACGCTGCGAAGAACTGGTCTTCCGGTTCAACAGCCTGCCCTCGAGCCGCGAGGAGGAACGCAATGCGATCATCCGGCAGTTGTTCGGCCGCACGGGCGGCACATTCTGCATCCACAGCCCGTTCCACTGCGATTTCGGGTCGCAGATTTCAATCGGGGAGGACTTTACGGGGAATTTCAACCTCACGATCCTCGACGAAGCGCCCGTGACCATCGGCAACCACGTATTCATCGGCCCCAACGTGGGCATCTACACCGTGACGCACGCCCTGCTGCCCGACCAGCGCAACGCGGGCGTCATGCGCTCGCTTCCTATCACCATCGGCGACAACGTCTGGATCGGCGGCAACTGCGTGGTCATGCAGGGCGTGACGATAGGCGACGGTACGGTTATCGGCGCCGGCAGCGTCGTAACGCGCGACATCCCGGCCGGGGTCATCGCCTTCGGCAACCCGTGCCGGGTCATCCGGCCCGTCACTGAGGACGACCGGATCACGGAGGTCATTTAACGAAAAAGCGTCCCTTTTGGGACGCTTTTATTCGGCCGACCCGACACCCCTGAAAAACTCCTCGCGGGAAATTCCGTAATAATCACAAAGACCGGAAAGCATAGAAACCGAAATATTTTGTCTGCCGGTTTCCGCCCTCGCCACATGGATGTCCGTGTTGCAAGGCAGGCGGCGTACTCGGGCATGGGAAATTTTTCCGGACAGGCGTTGCAAGACCTACGGGGGAAAGAGTACCCGCACCCTTTCCCCCGTAAAGGGGAGGGCAGGCGGCGATCCGGCAGGGCGGCTGCAACGAAGCAGGCGTCACTATTTCCACGCCAAATCAAGCACCGGCCATCCCGCTTTCATCTGACAACCGCCCCGGAATCATCCGGGGCGGTTGTCAGATTATTCGTAAAGCAGGTAGCGCCCGCGCAGCTTCCGGAAGCGCCGCACGTCGTCCGCCCAGCGGGCACGGATTTCGGCCTCCGAAGCTCCGGCAAGGATCATTTCACGGACATACCCCACGCCGATGAGCTTTTCGAACATCGGCGTAAAAAACTTATCGCCCAGCCCCAGGTTGCGGCAGGCTTCGATCACATATTTCAGGGTCAGGCCCTCCGCCCGGGCTTCGCCGAGCGGCATCCGGCTCAAATCGACGCCGTGGCAGAGCCTGCCTTCGAGCGGCGGATGTTTGGCTCCCGCAGTCGGACGGGGCGTAAACGAAAACAGGCAGCCGGTCATGTCGGGATGTCCGTAAACCTCGAACGGTTTATCCGTACCGCGCCCGAGGCTCACGACCGTACCTTCGAAGAGGCACACCGAGGGATAGAGGTAGACGGCCCGTTGCGTCGGCAGGTTAGGCGACGGGGCGACGGGCAACTCGTACGGAGTGTCGTGCGTATAATTGCGGCAACGCACGACTTGCAGGTCGCAGCTTGCGGCCCAGCCTTCGCCGACGGCCATCCGGGCGATTTCGCCCATCGTCAGGCCATGCAGCACGGGGATCGGCAACGCCCCGACGCCCGATTTGTATTTCATGTCCAGCACGGGGCCGTCGACGTGATGCCCGTTGGGGTTGGGGCGGTCGAGCACGATGACGCTGCGGCCGGATTCGGCACAGGCGTCCATCATACGGAGCATCGTGATATAGTAGGTATAGAACCGCAGACCAACGTCCTGCATGTCGACCACCAGTACGTCGAACGACCGCATGGCTTCGTCCGAAGGGCGCTTCGTATTCCCGTCGTAGAGCGAGCGGATCGGGATCCCGGTCGCAGCATCCACCGAACTTGCGACATGCTCGCCCGCGTCGGCCGTACCGCGAAACCCGTGCTCGGGGGAGAAAATGCCGGTCACGTCGAAGCCCCGACCGTGCAGCAGGTCGACCAGGTGTATCGTCCCGTCGGACGCCGCCCCCGGCAGCCGAACCGCAGTGTCCGCCGCAGCTCCCGGCGCACCGGCGCAGAACCGCGCGACGGCCGTATGGTTGGCCAGCACCGCCACGCGCCGCCCTTCCAGCTGCGGGAAATAAGCCGTCGTGTCGGTCATACCGACCAATACCTGCGCCGTGGCCGCAGCGCAAAGGAAGATAACGGACAACAGGGAGATGACAAATTTCTTCATACGGCAAAGATAACAATTTATAACGCCCGGGCTTCCTGCCCGCCGGATATCGCCCCCCCGGCAGGGAATCCTCCGGCAGCCTGCCCTGCCTCCGCCCGGCAGCGGGTGCGGCGGGACACAAGGGCCGGCGGCACGGCAGAAGTGGACTGGGCAATAAGAACCGGGCACCCGATACAATACGGATCGTCCGACGGGAAATACCGGCCGTACGCGAACCGGTTGTCGGAACCGACCGCGGAGGAGCTACGCCTCGGCGCCGTATTCCATCAGGTAGGCCTTGATGAAGGCATCCAGGTCGCCGTCCATCACCGACTCCACGGCCGAAGTCTGCACGCCCGTGCGGTGATCCTTCACGCGGCGGTCGTCGAAGACATAGGAGCGGATCTGCGATCCCCACTCGATCTTCTTCTTCGAAGCCTCGAGCGCCTGCTGCGTGGCCATGCGTTTATCCAGTTCCCGCTGGTAGAGCTTCGAACGGAGGATGCGCATGGCATTCTCGCGGTTCATCAGCTGCGAACGGGTTTCCATATTCTCGATCAGGAACTCCACCGGCTCGCCCGTATCGGCGTCCTTGCCGTGGTAGCGCAGGCGCACGGCTGTCTCGACCTTGTTGACATTCTGCCCCCCGGCGCCGCTCGAACGGAACGTATCCCACTCGATGTCCGACGGGTTGACCGTAACCTCGATCGTATCGTCCACGGCAGGCGACACGAACACCGAGGCGAAAGTCGTCTGGCGTTTGTTATTGGCATTGAAAGGCGAAAGGCGCACCATGCGGTGCACGCCGTTTTCGCTCTTGAGGTACCCGTAGGCATACTCGCCCTCGAACTCCAGCGTACAGGATTTCACGCCCACCTCGTCGCCGGCCTGGTAGTCGAGCACCTTGACCTTGTAACCGTGCGCCTCGCCCCAGCGGGTATACATGCGCAGGAGCATCGACGCCCAATCGAGCGCCTCGGTACCCCCGGCTCCGGCGTTGATGTCCAGGATCGCACCCAGCTTGTCCTCGTCGCGGCGCAGCATGTTGCGCATTTCGAGCGTTTCGATGCGCTCGAGCGTCTGTGCGTAATGGTCGTCCAACTCCACCTCGCTCATGACCCCTTCCTTCACGAAATCGGGCATCAGCCCCAGGTCTTCGACATCCTTGGCCACGGCATCGTAGTCGTCGACCCATGCCTTGATGGCGGCGACCTTGCGCAACTGCTCGCGCGCCTTGTCGGGGGTGTCCCAGAAATCGGGTTCCTGGGTCTTTTCCTCCTCGTTGCGCAGGTCGATGCGTTTCTGGTCGATGCCCAGACATCGTTCCAAAGCCTCGCGGCGCTGCTCCAACTCCTTTATCTGATCTGCAAGTATCATAAGTTTACGGTATTGACAATTAAATCGCCCCGGGTTTCACCCCCAGTTTGCGCTCCACGAACTCCAGCACGAAATCCACCGTGCCGTCGATCCCCAGCACGGACGAATCGACGCAGAGGTGGTAGGTCGAAGCCATGCCCCACGTACCGCTGCTGTAATAGTTGTAGTACGCCGCGCGCCGCGCATCCTCCCGATCCATCCGGGCCTCGGCCTCCCCGGGCGTAATGCCGCACTGGCGGCAGAGCCGCTCGCAACGGTCGGCACGGTCGGCCGCGACAAAGACATTCACCGCCCGCGGATGGTCGCGCAGGATGTAGTCGGCACAGCGGCCGACGAAAACACATGACTCGCGCGCGGCGATGTCGCGGATCACGTCGCTCTGGATCTTGAACAGGGCGTCGTTGCTGAGCACGTTGCTCCCGGCATATTCGCTTCCCACGAACGGCGAGCGCAGGTAAGCGACGAGCGTCGAAAAGAGGTTGCGCGACTCCTTTTCGTCGACCCGTTCGAACACTTCGGGACACAGGCCGCTCTGCTCGGCAGCCAGGTTGATGAGCTGCTTGTCGTAGACCCCGATCCCGAGCCTGCGTGCCACGGCCTCGCCGACGGCTTTGCCGCCGCTGCCCAGCTGGCGCCCGATGTTGATGACGAATTTATCTTCCATAATCGGCATTATTGGAGGTTCGTTGAACGGGCCGCATCCATCTGCGCCCGGAATTTTCGCAACTGGTAGGCCAGCATGCAGAAGGCCACGACCGACGCCAGCAGGTCCGACAGCGGCATCGCGCACCATACGCCCCAACTGCCGTCCCAACGGGTATGGACGTCGAAGATGTGCGGCAGGAAGATCAGTCCGGGCATCAGAAACAGCAGCTGGCGCGACAGCGACAGGAAGATCGCCTTGCCGGCCATGCCGATGCTCATAAAGAAGTTGGTGGCCACCATCTGGAAACCGATGATCGGGAAGCAGAAGAAGACGATGCGCATTCCCTCGACCGCCAGCCGGATCAGTTCGGGGTCGTTCGTGAAGGCCGACACCGCCAGCCGGGGCGCCAGTTCGCCCATCAGGAACCCGGCGCCCGTGACGCACGTGGCACCGATGATCGTCAGCCGCAGCACGCGCAGCACACGGTCGTACTGCCGCGCACCGAAGTTATAACCCGCAATGGGCTGCATCCCCTGGTTGATACCCATGACGATCATCACGAAGAAGAATGCCAGGCGGTTGACGATGCCGTAGGCCCCGATCATCAGGTCGCCGCCGTATTGCTTGAGCCCCTTGTTTATCAGGATGACGATGAAACACGCCGCCAGGTTCATCAGGAACGGCGACATGCCGATGGCCAGGATGTCGCGCACGATCTTCCGGCGCAGGCGGTAGATGCCGCGCCGGAAATGGAGCAGTTCGCTCTTGTCCGAAAGAATGTGGAACTGCCAGATGAGCGCGATAATCTGCGCCAGCACCGTGGCGATGGCCGCGCCGCGGATACCCCACCCGAAGCCGTAGATGAACAGCGGGTCGAGCGCCGCGTTGATGACCACCGTATAGATGGTAGCGTACATCGACTTGCGCGGATGCCCCGACGCACGCAGCACGGAGTTCAGTCCCAGATACATGTGCGTGATGACGTTCCCCATGAGGATGATCGACATGTAGTCGCGGGCATAACCGATCGTCGCCTCGCTCGCCCCGAAAAAAGTAGAGGATCGGATCGAGCAGCAGCAGCGTTATGAAACCGAATGCCAGGCCGATGATGAGGTTCAGCACCACGACGTTGCCCAGGATGTTCTGCGCCGTTTCGTAGTCTCGCTGCCCGAGGCGCATGGACACCAGCGTCGCAGCACCCACACCCACCAGCGAACCGAAAGCCGCGGCGAGGTTCATCAGCGGGAAGGTCAGCGCAAGGCCCGAAATGGCCAACGGCCCCACGCCGTGGCCGATGAAGATGCTGTCGACCATGTTGTAGAGCGAAGAAGCCGTCATGGCGATGATCGCCGGCACGGCATATTGCATGAGCAGCTTGCGGATACGCTCCGTCCCGAGCTCCGTCGCCGCCCCTTTTATCGTTGCAGACATATCATATATTATCAACTCTGTCCGGGCGAAAGCCGGACGAACTACCTAACTATTCCTTGATTACGGCACGCAGGCACCTCCGGAACGGGAGCGGGGACACGCCCGGCATACTGCACAAGGCCATCCCGCCACAGCGGCACACCCGCAGGGGTGCCCGCCCCGACCGTCCGCGCACGGCGGCGACAGTTCCGCCCGGGATCCGGGCTTTCCCTCGTCCCGTTTATTCCAGCTCCCAGTCGCTGCCGTCCTTGCGGTCTTTGACACGGATACCGGCTGCGGCCAGCCCGTCGCGGATGCGGTCGGAAGCCGCCCAGTCCTTCGCGGCACGGGCTTTCAGGCGCTCGTCGAGCAGCATCTCGACCAGCGGGGTCACATAATCGCGCCCCGAAGCCGCACCTGCGGCCTTCTCGTCGCGCAGGCCGAGGATATCGAACGTGTAGCGGTAAACCGTGGCTTTCAGCTCTTCGAGGTCGGCGGCCGTGATGCTTTGCTGCCCGTCGACCAGCTGGTTGATGATGCGCACCCAGTCGAACAGCGCCGAAATGGCCATCGGCGAGTTCAGGTCATCGTCCATCGCCGCGCGGCAGCGGTTTTCCAGCTCGGAAGGATCGATAGTCGACGTTTCGGCGGGTTTGACCTTCCCGAGCGCTTCGACGCCCTTCATCAGACGGTCGAGCCCCTTCTCGGCGGCCTGCAGGGCCTCGTTCGAGAAATCGAGCGTCGAACGGTACTGCGCCTGCAACACGAAGAAGCGGATGGTCATCGGCGAATAGGCCTGCGCCAGCAATTTATGGCTGCCCGTAAAGAGCTCCTCGAGGGTGATGAAGTTGCCCAGCGACTTGCCCATCTTCTGGCCGTTGATCGTGATCATGTTGTTGTGCACCCAGTAACGTGCCGAATCGTGCCCCAGCGCGGCGGTCGACTGCGCGATCTCGCACTCGTGGTGCGGGAACATCAGATCCATGCCGCCTCCGTGGATGTCGAAGCGTTCGCCCAGGTAACGGGTACTCATCGCCGAGCACTCCATATGCCAGCCGGGGAACCCCTCTCCCCACGGCGAAGGCCAGCGCATGATATGCTCCGGCGACGCCTTCTTCCACAGCGCGAAGTCATAGGAGTGGCGCTTGTCGCCCTGCCCGTCCAGCTCGCGCGTGTTGGCGATGATGTCGTCGAGGTTACGCCCCGACAGACGTCCGTAATTATATTTGGCATTGTACTTCTCCACGTCGAAATAGACCGAACCATTCGACTCGTAGGCAAAGCCGTCGGCGAGGATCTTCTTGACGAACTCGATCTGCTCGATGATATGCCCCGAGGCATAGGGTTCGATCGACGGGGTCTCGACGTTGAGCGCATCCATCGCACGATGGTAACGCTCCGTATAGTAGTGCGCCACCTCCATCGGCTCCAGCTGCTCGAGGCGCGCCTTCTTGGCGATCTTGTCCTCCCCCTCGTCGGCGTCGTGCTCCAGGTGCCCCACATCCGTTATGTTGCGCACGTAACGCACCTTGTAGCCGCAGGACTTCAGGTAGCGGAACATGAGGTCGAACGTCACCGCCGGCCGGGCGTGCCCCAGGTGCGGGTCGCCGTAGACCGTGGGGCCGCAGACATACATGCCCACGCGGCCGGGAGTCAGCGGTTCGAACACCTCCTTGCGGCGGGTGAGCGTATTGTAAAGTACGAGTTTCGATTCCATAATTTGCAAAAAATTATAGTGCAAAAATAAGAAATTTAATCGACATGCGCCAGAATCGCGGAATTAATCGTACCTTTGTGCCAATAATAGTGCGCGTTGGTCTGACGCTTCCCGTTTTTCCCTCCGTATATTATCAACACCGAATTATCCGGCGCACGACGCCGGGACAAAACCGATATGCAATGACATTCCAGGAACTGAACCTGATAGAACCACTCAAGCGTGCCGTGGCCGAAAAAGGCTACACGACCCCCACTCCGATCCAGCAGCAGGCCATCCCGCCCGCACTCGAAGGCCGCGACCTACTGGGCTGCGCCCAGACCGGGACGGGCAAGACGGCGGCCTTCACGCTGCCGATCCTCCAGCTGCTCTCGGCCGAGCCGCGCACCAAAGGGCGGCGCACGATCAAGGCGCTGGTGCTCACGCCGACGCGCGAACTGGCGATCCAGATCGACGAATGCTGCCGCGACTATGCCCGCTACACGGACATCCGCCACTGCGTGATCTTCGGCGGCGTCAACCAGCGGCCGCAGGTCGATGCGCTGCAACGCGGCATCGACCTGCTGGTAGCCACGCCGGGCCGCCTGCTCGACCTGATCGGCCAGGGATACGTCTCGCTCTCCGACATCCGCTTCTTCGTGCTCGACGAAGCCGACCGGATGCTCGACATGGGTTTCATCCACGACATCCGACGGATACTTCCTGCTGCTGCCCAAAGAGCGGCAGACGCTCTTCTTCTCGGCGACGATGCCCGACGACATCGTAAAACTGGCCAATACGATGCTCCGCAACCCGGCGCACGTCACCGTGACGCCCCCGGCCTCGGTGGTCGAGACCATCCGCCAGAGCGTCCTGTTCGCCGAAAAGGCCGAAAAACGGACGCTGCTGGCCTCCCTGCTGCGCGAACGCCCCGAGAGCTCGGTGCTGGTATTCTCGCGCACCAAGCACGGCGCCGACCGCATCGCCCGTATCCTCACCAAAGCGGGCATTGAAGGCCGCGCCATCCACGGAGACAAGTCGCAGGGCGCCCGCGAACGGGCCATGAATGACTTTCGCTCGGGGGCCTGCCGGGTGCTGATCGCCACCGACATCGCCGCGCGGGGAATCGACATCAGCGAACTGCCGCTGGTAATCAACTACGACCTGCCGGAAGTGCCCGAGACCTATGTCCACCGCATCGGCCGCACGGGACGCGCCGGGCACGACGGCACGGCGATAGCCTTTTGCTCGGAAGACGAACGCCCGCTGCTGAAAGACATCCTCAAACTGACCGGACTGGAACTCGACCCGGATTCCGGGGAACTGGCTCCCGCACAAAACAGCCGGAAAAAGCCAGCCGGGAAAAAACCGGATACAGCACAAACCGGAGGGCAGAAGCAAGCGGAGGAAAAGCGAGCCGCACAAAAACAACCCGCACAAAGTCAGGCCGGACAGAGGCCGGGCAGGCGCAAGCCGCAGGGACAGGCTCCCGGCGATCCGAAACCGCAAGGGCAACGAACCGGCGGCAAGCAGACCCCGGACGGGCAACAGCCGCAGGACAAGGACGCCGCGGCACGCCCGGCACGCCGCCGCAACCGTAACCGGGGCAGGCAAAAACCGGACAGGCAAAACGCAGCGGCCGCAAACACGGAACGGAGACAGGATGACCGAAAATCCGGAAGTCAGAAATCCGCCCGGGACAAACGGGAAGCGGTAAGCCCCGAGGCACCCCGAAAAGCACAGGCGCCGGAGAAGAAAAAATCCGGCATGGGCAGCTGGCTGTCCGGCATCCTCAGGCCGGGCCGCAAATAACCACCGGGCAGCGTGCCCGCCAGCCACACCACCATCTGGAAATGCCGGAGCGTCGCTCCGGCATTTCACATTTTTGCACATCGCGGCCCACCACCTTGTCCTGGCCAGCCATTCGAAAACGGCCACGCCACAAACCCGCACCGGCGCCAGCAGACACCACGGCAACCGGACGACGGGAAACCGGGGAATCCCGTCCGACTCGAAAAGCCTTAAAAATAGCAACTTTCCGCCTTCGGCAGGTAATATTGATTGGATTTCGCCGTTAAATGATTACTTTTGCAGGACATAAAGCGAAACATACCGAAAAAATATGACATCCTTCAAACGCTGGAACAACATCGTCGGCTGGGCGGTTTTTGCCATCGCCGCACTGGTATACCTGATGACGATGGAACCGGTTTCGAGCCTCTGGGACTGCTCGGAATTCATTGCAACCTCCTATAAACTCGAAGTCGGGCACCCTCCCGGCGCCCCGCTGTTCATGATGCTGGCGCGCCTGGCGACGCTCTTCGCCGCCGGCAACCCGGACTTTGTGGGCATGGCGGTGAACGGCATGAACTCCATCGCCAGCGCATTCTGCATCCTGTTCCTGTTCTGGACGATCACCCACCTGGCGCGGCGCCTCGTGACCCGCGACGGCAGCCAGCTCACCCGAGCCAACGTGTGGGCCATCCTGGGTGCAGGCATCGTGGGTGCCCTGGCCTACACCTTCACCGATACGTTCTGGTTCTCGGCCATCGAGGGTGAGGTCTACGCCCTCTCGTCGATGTTCACGGCGCTGGTCGTATGGCTGATGCTCAAATGGGAGGAGGAGGCCGACCAGCCCCATTCGTCACGCTGGATCGTACTGATCGCCTACATGATGGGACTGTCGATCGGCGTGCACATCCTCAACCTGCTGACCATCCCGGCGCTGGTGTTCATCTACTACTTCCGCAAGACGGAGAAGGTGACTTTCAAGGGCATCGTCTACGCCACGCTGATCGCGGGCGCCATCCTGATCTTCGTCAACAACAACATCATCCCCCTACACGGTCTACGTCGGGGCGATGCTCGACCTTTTCTTCGTCAACACGCTGAGGCTGCCCGTCAACTCGGGCATGGTGCTCTTCGCACTGGCGCTGATCGGCGGCATGGGCTGGGCTTCGTGGTACACACACCGCAAAGGCAAGGTCGTGTGGAACATCATCCTGCTCTCGACGACCATGATCCTCATCGGGTTCTCGTCGTACGCGTCGGTGACGATCCGTGCCGCCGCCAACCCGCCGATGAACAGCAACAACCCCAACAACCCCCACGCACTGATGTCGGTGCTCAACCGCGACCAGTACGGCGACCGTCCGCTGCTGTTCGGCGCTTACTACTCGGCCCCGCCCGAAGGGTACAAGGAAAAGCATTTCTACTACCTCGACGAGGACGGCAAGTACAAGCCCGCATCGGTCATCACGGGATATACCCACGCCCCGGAATTCATCCACTTCTTCCCCCGCATGTGGGATGCGCGCAAAGGAGAGAAGGAGTACAAGCAATGGGCCGCCTACCGCACCAAAACCGAGATCATGCGCGACGAAAAGGGCGAAATCGTCCGCGACTCGCAGGGACGCCCCATGCAGGGCGAAGTGCTCGACTTCGGCACCAAGAAGGTATACGACGACGGGTACGAACCGCGCACGATCGTCGAGCCGACGTTCCTCGAGAACCTCAACTATTTCTTCAACTACCAGCTCTCGTACATGTACTGGCGCTATTTCCTGTGGAATTTCGTAGGGCGCCAGAGCGACATACAGCCGACCCGCACGACGATCACCGACGGCAACTGGCTGTCGGGCATCAAGTGGATCGACGAGAAATACCTCGGGCCGCAGGACGGCCTGCCGCGCGAGATCGCCGACAACAAAGGCCGCAACACCTACTATTTCCTGCCGTTCCTGCTGGGGCTGATCGGACTGATCTACCAGCTCAACCGCGACCAGCGGAATTTCTCGATCGTCATGTGGCTCTTCATTATGACGGGTATCGCACTGGTTTTCTATTTCAACACTTCGCCGGGCGAACCGCGCGAGCGCGACTACGTCTACGCGGGGTCGTTCTACGCATTCTGCATATGGATCGGGTTCGGCGTACTGGCCATCCGCGACCTGGTCGCATGGCTCACCAGGCGCAACAACGTCACGGCCGCCGTGGCGGCGACGGTAGTCTGCATGGGCGTGCCGACGATCCTCGCGGCGCAGAACTGGGACGACCACGACCGTTCGCACCGCTACATGGCGCGCGACATCGGCTGGAACTACCTGATGTCGACGCTGCCCAACTCGATCATCCTCAACTACGGCGACAACGACACGTTCCCGCTCTGGAACAACCAGGAGATCTACGGCGTACGCCCCGACGTGCGTATCATGAACACCTCCTACCTGGGCGGCGAATGGTACATCGACGAGATGAAAACCAAGGCCAACGACGCCCCGGGCGTACCCTTCTCGCTGCCCAAGAGCAAGTATACCTTCACCAACGACTGGGTGCCGGTGGACAACCGCTTCGACCGCGCGGTGGACATCAAGGACGTGATCGAATTCGTGCACAGCGAAGACCCGCGCAGCAAGATCAAGCTCTCGGACGGGACGATGACCGACTACATCCCGACCAAACGCATCGCACTGCCGGTGAACAAGGAGAACGCCATCGCCTCGGGCATCGTCGCCGAGAAAGACCGCGCCCAGATGGTGGACACGGTCTACATCAACCTGCGCAAGAATTCGATCGACAAGACGCAGCTCATGATCCTCGACATGCTGGCCAACTTCGACTGGAAACGCCCGCTCTACATGACGCAGGTCTACATATTGCAGGATTTCGGACTGATGGATTACCTCCAGTTCGACGGCTACGCCTACCGTTTCGTGCCGATCCTCACTCCCGTGCAAAACCCCTGGGAAATCGGGCGCATCGACGCGGATTATGCGGCGCCGCTGCTCAGGGAGACATTCCGCTACGGGAATCTCGCCGACCCGAGGGTATATGCCGATTATTTCATCCAATACAACCTGAGCGCCTCGCACGCCCGCGATGCCTTTGCCCGCGTGGCAAAGGAGCTGCTGCGGCAGGATCGCGCGCAGGAAGCTGTCGAGCTGCTCGACATGGGGCTTGCGAAGCTGCCCCCGTCGCAGATACGCTTCACGGATTCCAACACCTATCCGTTCCTCGAAGCGTACTACGCCGGCGATGGGCGTGGAGGATGCGGCCGACAAGGGCGACGCCCTGCTGCGCGAATACGCCAGGACGCTGATCGAGTACATCGAATATTACCTGCGTTTCGACGGCGTGCAGGGTGACATGGTGTCGCCGATCATCGACGAGAAACTCGACCAGCTGGGCGACGTCTACTACCTTGCCGTATATGCCGGGCGCAAGGAAGTCATCGGCGAGATCAACGCCTATTACCGTTCGCTCGGGGTCGAAGAGGAGAACCTCGTGGATGTGGGCGACAAGCCCCACCAGGTCGATACGACCCTTATCCCGCGCAAAGACACAGCGCAATAGTCCCCACCGGGGACAAAAGACGAAAGCCCCTCCTTTGCGGAGGGGCTTTTCACATATTACGGGTCGGGACTTCCGGCCGGAAACAGCCGCTCCCATCCCCGTTCCCGGGCACCCGCCGTAAAAAGACAGGGAACCCCCGCCTCGGTGGGTTCCCTGCGGTCAAAACGGTATCGGCAGCAACGGGTACACATTTTCAGTGACGCCTCATCCCGCACAGTGAGTTGCCAAGCCGTTTTGGCCCGTTTCCTGTATGATGGCAAAGATAGGCAAATTTCCCGACAATGATGTATAAATCATTACCAAATATTGGGGAGGTTTGTTTCTTTGTTAACATGAAACAACCTTGGCGGGACATAACATTACTGAAGGAGATCGCAGACCGGCTCAGGGAACTGCGTACGGCAAAGGCTGTTTCCCAGGAGACCGTCTACGAGGACACGGGCATCCATATCGGCAAGATCGAGACCGAGAAATACAACATCACGGTAAGCACCCTCGCCCGGCTCTGCCGCTACTACGGCATATCGCTCGGCGCATTCTTCGACCAGGTAGAAGACTGGTCTGACGCAGAATGACAAGACGCCCTCCGCGGAGGGGCGTCTTGTCATTTGGTTTCGGGTTTTCCGGCAGGCTGTTCCCGCTGCGGTTTGTCGTTGTCTTTGCTCCTGTTATACAGAAACCGTTTGATCTTGTGCGTCGGAGTCTTTGCAAAATCATCCTTTTCCTCGACCACCTCCGAAATCCGCGAGAAGCGGTTGACCTTGGCGTTCACGAAATCCATGATCTCCTTCTTGAGCTGCTCGGTCTTTGCCACCCAGGCCTCCTTCTTCGTTTCCCACTCCTCACGCCAGTTGTCGACCATGGCCTCGATCTCGTCGCGGTTGAAATGCACCAATGCCACGAGGCGCCCCTCCTGTTCGGTGACGATCGAATCGGCGATATATACGTGCGAATTGAGTACGGTTTCGATATCCTCGGGATAAATGTTCTCGCCGCCGGGGCCTACGATCATATTCTTCAGGCGCCCCTTGATATAAAGCCAGCCGTCCTTGTCGAACTCGCCCAGATCGCCCGTGCGGAACCAGCCGTCATCGGTAAAGACCTCTTTCGTCGCCTCGGGGTTCTTGAAATACCCGAGCATGACGCTGGGCGTCAGCGCCACGACCTCGCCCTGCCGGGTGTCGGGGTTGATATGCTCCAGGCGCAACTGCACGCCCGGAGCCTGCGGACCGGTCGAACCGAGCCGCACCTGCGAAGGTGCGGCGCCCGCAAGCAGCGGCGCGGTCTCGGTGAGCCCGTAGCCGATGGCATAAGGCACTTTCGCCTCCAGCAAGAACTTTTCGGCACCGCCGTCGAGTTTGGCGCCCCCGATGCCGAGGAACCGCAGCCGCCCGCCGAAGAGCTTGAGCAGTTTCTTGCCCGCGACGCGATGGAGGTAACGGCGCAAGAATCCCACCTTATAGAGCGTCCGCCAGAAACCGTTGGAATTGAATTTGGCCAGCACCTGGTGGCGGTAGATCTTCTCGATGATGAGCGGCACGATCAGCATGACCGAGGGACGCACGGCCCGCAGCGCCGGCATCAGTGCCGAGGCCGTGGGCGGACGGTCGAGGTAAACGACCCTGGCACCCATCGAGAAGGGATAGATCATACCGATGGAACATTCGTAGGTGTGCGAGAGCGGCAGCACCGAGAGGAATACGTCGTCGGGCAGTACGGGAAAGATGCCCGACGAAATCCCGACCTGGGCGCAGAGTGCCGCGTGGGTCAGCATCACCCCCTTGGGCTTCGAGGTCGTACCCGACGTATAGATGATCACGGCCAGGTCATCGGGCTTCGGCACGGCCATGGTGCCCTCCCCCCTGACCCGCTGAGCAATGACGCCCAGGTTCTTGGTGCGCACCACGACGTTCAGCCGTTCGATGGTCTGTTTCGAGAGTTTGGTAAAGAGCCTGTCGGAAACGAGCAGGGCCTTGGCTTCGGAATGCGCGATGATCATGTCGAGCTCCTCGCCCGAAAAATCGGGCAGGATCGGCACGGCGACCATGCCGGCCGAAGTGACGGCGAAATAGCATACTCCCCAATTGGGCATGTTGCTGCTGAGCAAGGCAACCTTGTCCCCGGCACGGAGCCCCGCACCGGTAAGTATCTCCTGCACTTTTTCGATACGCCGGCCCACCTCGGCATAAGTCACGTCGTCGCCTTCGAACATCGAAAATGCGACTTTCGACGCGAACTTCTCCACGCTGTTGCGGACCAGTTCGTAAAGTGTATTGATGGTCATAATACGTTTCGTTTTAACTACGTTTCAATAACGCGAAAGTTTGGGGCGAAATTACTAATTTCCGGTTAAAAATCACTATTTTTGAACCAAAATAATAAAATGCTCGACCATCAGTACATCAAAAAACTTGCCGCCGATGCGGGGTTCGACCTTTGCGGCCTGGCTCCGTGCCGGCACCTGGTCGAGAACGAGTCGATGCTGCGGGCATGGCTCGGCAAGGGCTACCAGTCGTCGCTGGCCTACATGGAGCGCAATGTCGAGAAGCGCGCCGACCCGCGCAAACTGGTTGAGGGCGCACGTACGGCCGTGGTCTGCGCCGTAAGTTACAAAAACCGCGCAGGCGAGGGCTACCCTCCCGGACACCGCACGAAAGTAGCTTCCTATGCCTGTGCGGCCGACTACCACACGACGATCAAGGGAATGCTCGGCCGGATGCTCGATGCACTTTGCGCCTCCCGCCCCGATCTGTCGGGGCGGGCGTTCGTCGACACGGCCCCGCTGCTCGAAAAACAACTGGCCGTCGAAGCCGGGCTGGGCTGGATAGGCCGTCAGTCGCTGCTGGTGACACCCCGTTTCGGCACCTATGTCCTGCTGGGCGAACTGCTGCTCACGGACGATGCCGACGCCTACGACCCGCCTTTCGAAGGGTCGCGCTGCGGACGCTGCCACAATTGCATCGAAAGCTGCCCGACGGGCGCTATCGTCGCCCCGAAGGTAATCGACACGGGACGCTGTATCTCCTGCCACACGATCGAGAAAGAGCCCACCGAAGGAATCGGCCTCGACGGCTGGATCTTCGGCTGCGACCGCTGCCAGAGTTGTTGCCCCCACAACCAGAAAGCCCCGATGCACACCAACCCGGCCTTCGACCCCGTGTTCGACCCGCTGGCGATGGACGCCGAGGCATGGCTGGCGATGGACGAAACGGAATTCGAAGCCCGTATGGGCACGACACCGCTGACCCGCAGCGGACTGGCACGCATCCGAAGCAACATCGGCAGAGAATAACCCCGCCCCGGCAACATCGCTGGGAGCAGCACCGTCCCGGAGCAAAGCGACTCGGAAGCAATCCTCATCCCGGGGAGGATGGATCACTCCTTCATGCACCGCACGGCAACCCGAACCCGCGCGGGTCGGAGTAGCGCTGGTAGATACTGGCGCCCGTAAGGCCGAACACCCATGCCCCGAATGTATCCGAGGGCGCCGGGGCGCTTGACCAGTAATATCCCGACGGCGTAAACGAGAAGGTACCGTATTCGTCGTAACGGTAACCCACACCGGGGTAATAGGTCGTATTCGTACCGTCGTAGACGAAATTCCACCCCTGGACGAAAGAGCCCGTAGTGTTCACGTCGCCGCTGGCCACCGTCGCAGTATTGCCTGTCTTGGTAAATGCACTGAAAACATAGGGGTGGGGCATCTTCCATCCCGGCGGACAGGGATCGAAGAGTGTTTTGGTCGTAGTCTGCCCCACGGTATAGCCCGTAGGGTTACCCCAGAGTTCATTGTTGCGGTAATCCGGCCCGTTGCCCTTGCCCCTCCGTAATAATACCAGTCATAGGACGTCCCGGCCACGGTCGCGATAAAGAGGTCGGGATGCGCCGTGGCGTACCACGTATTGCCTACGTAGCCCACATACTGGCCGGGGGCACCCGTCGTTTGCACCGGACGCCATCCGTCGATGTAATTATGCGGTACGCTCTGCGCATCGAACACCACCAGCCCCCACGGGAAGGGTCTTTGCGTCCCCACTGGTAGAGCGGCGCCCGGAACGACCGGGCGTAAGCGCCGTCCTCCTTGAAGATCGCCCCGAGGTTTCGATCCATCATGACGGCCGTTCCGGCTCCGTAAGCCTGTTCATAGGCCGGGTACATCGTATACGTTTCCGCCTGTGCGAGCAGCTCGTCATTGGTCTTGTCGGTAATCCAGATATGCCAGCTCCAGAGCGCCTCCGTAGCTGCGGCATCGGCGAAAAGCCCGATCACGGCATTTCCCCCGAGCGAAACGGGACGCCCCGAGAGGGAAAATCCGATTCTGCCGCCGGCATAGGAGATGCTTCCCGGTTCGATCAGATAGGGGTTGCTCTGCCACAGCAGGCGGGCCTCACCGCCAGAAAGCGAGGCCGAGAGCGTACGTCCCTCGAACTTCTGTACGGCCTGCAGCAAACCGTCGGTAATCACGCCGTTGCCGGCGACCGTCGCATCGAACGAATAGGCCTGCGAGGAAAGCGTGGCAATGTAGCAGTTGGCCGTCTTACCATCCGCCGTCAGGTCTATGACGGGTTGGCGCGCGGTTCCCGCGGCAATATCCTGTGTGATGACTTTCATCTGCCCGGAGCCGATGACCAGTCCCGGCCGCGAATAGGTCGCCGTATAACCGTCGGTCGTATTCACCACGACATAAACCCGGCCGTCGCCGCGCGAATAGTCGGCGGGATTCACCGTAAAATAAGTTTTTACGGGCGACGTCCCGAGTACGGGCGGCTCCGTAAAGGTCAGCCCGCACAGGTTGAGCTGCACGGACGGATAGGTATACGTCGCCGTATTGTTGCCCGCCGGCGCCGTCAGGTCGAACGAGAACCCGCCCGTCATATTGGCCATATCGGTCAGGGCACCGTTCGAGGCGACCGAAGCGGCGTCCGTATTGAAAAGCATTACCGAAGCGATGTTTTTTCCGGCCATTTCTCCCGATCCCGTCAGGTCTGCCTCGATGATGGCAAAAGCGTGCCTGAAAAGCAGGGCACCGAAATCCCCCGTGGCACTGGTCAAGGCATCGGCGACCAGGAAGTCGTAATCCCCCAGGTGCGACGAATCGCCCGTTGCCGCCTGCACCTGCTGCGACGCCAGCGTGAAACCCACGCCGGTCGCATCCGCGGACGTCTGTTCCGAATAGGGATAATAGGCATAGAGCGTGTACTCCGACGCCCCTTCCGCAAGGGTAATGTCTCCGCTGAAAAAACCTCCGGAAGCCGCTTCCTTCCCTTCGAAGGCCAAGGGGACATTCTCCGCAGTAAACGTGTCGCCGCTCTTGACATAGACGCCGATACGGTCGCCCGGCGACCAAAGCACATTATACCCGTCCGGCGCCAGTTCGGTGCGCGTCGACGGGACGCAAGCAGCGATCCGCACGTTGCGCGTCACCGTCCGCGACGGCAGTACATCCTGCAGGCCGTCGTCGGCGCAACCGCTCAGCAGCACGCAATAGGCCGCCACAATCCACGTAAACCTATTCATCCCAGTCCTCCCGGTCGAAACCTTCGACCTTTCCCTCTACCGAAGCCGCGAAACCCAGCCCGACACTGACGTCGAGCACCTCGGTTTCGGGTCGCATATACGATTCTCGTCCCATAATAAAAAGCTGATTTGCGCAGGACAACGCATATTCCGTACCAAAAAAGAAGCGGGCCCTTCCGGAGCCCGCTTACGATCGGCACTTACCCTCTTACTTGGAAAGTTCGGCCAGGGCAGCCTTGGCATTCTCGGCAGCCGGGCCGTCGGTCACCTGCTTGAAGGCGGCGATAGCCTGCGGCTTCATCTCCTTGGCATTGTAAGCGGCGCCCAGCAGGTAGTACATCAGGCTCTTGTCGGCCGGATCGGTCTGTACATCGGCAGCAGCCTGTCCCAATTCGATGACCTTGGCATAGTCCTTCTTGTTGGCATAAGCCTGCAGACGAACGTTCTGGGCGAGTGCGCTTTCGGGATTCTTGGCCAGCAGGTCGTCGGCCATCTTGATAATGCCGTCGAAATCGTTGGCAGCCTGCATCTTGGCAACCATATTGTTAGTATAGAGCGCCATATCCTCCTTTGGCCTTGGCGGCATCTTCGGCATATTTGGGGTGCGTCTTGGCAGCAACGGCCTCGTAGATTTCCATACCCTTTTCGTACTGCGACATATCGCCGCTGCTCATGGCCATTTCGCAATAGCTCATCGCCAGGTTGAGCGCCATGCCCGTGTTGTCGGGGTCGGCGGCATAGCCCTTGGCGAAGATTTCCGACGCGGTGGCATAGTCTTTATTGTTGAAAGCGTCGCCGCCCTGTATCTGGTAAATCTTGGCAACCCAGCCGTTCGACTTGGCCATCTGGTTCATGTCGCCGTAAAGCTCGGCCAACTCGGCCGACTTCTCGAAGTTCTTCAGCGCCTCGTCGTAATTCTTGGTCTTCAACGCACCGCCGCCCAGCATGAAATAGCATTTGGGCAGCGTCGATTTTGCCGTAGCCACCATCGAAGCGGCGCTCTCGTTGTCCATGCCCTGGTCGATGACCTGTTCGAACTTGGCAGCTGCCTCGGTGAAATTCTTTGCTCCGAAAGCGGCCGCCGCCTCATTGTAAATTGCCGTAACATCCTGCGCCGAGAGCGATACGGCCCCGAACAGCGCAATTACCGATACTAATAATTTTTTCATTCTCCTATTCGTTTTTTAAGTTTTTCAGTTCATGTATCCCGGGTTGCGGATACGTTGGATGCAAAAAGTATGTTTTTTTCCTTTTTTTCAAAATCTACATGCGGCCTAATCGCGTAACCCGGCGAAAAAGAGGTCATCAATGCCTCGCATTCCCCGCCGAGGATGCCGCGCACGACCGTCGTTTTCGGATGGAAGACCGCCTCGGAATAACGTCTGTAACCCTTCTTGGGATCATCGGCACCCCACACCACACGCCCTACCTGTGCCCAGCCGATGGCTCCGGCGCACATGATGCACGGCTCGACGGTGACATATAACGTACACCCTTGCAGGTATTTGCCGCCGAGGGTCGACGCCGCGGCCGTGAGGGCCTGCATCTCGGCATGGGCCGTAGGATCGGAGAGCGTTTCGACAAGGTTGTGGCCACGGCCCACCACCGCACCGTCGGCTACGACTACCGCACCGATCGGCACCTCTTGTTCATTTAACGCTTTGCGGGCCTCGTTTAGTGCGAGGCGCATGAATTTTTCGTCGGTTTTCCGCTGTTCTTCCATTTCGGGTATTTTCCGCAAAAATAGACAAACTTTTACAAACGGCCTCGTCGGGCGGCGGATTATCCCGCGCAGGAGCCGCCGCGGCACGCCCCGCGCCAAATAAAAATCCCGGCCCGCGTTCCGTATTTCGCTTCTTTTATTTAACTTTGCGGGTTGCAAGGACAAAACAAACAAAAAATACAAACCCCTATGTACAGAACCCATACGTGCGGCTGCCTGAGAGCCGAAAACGTAAACCAGACCGTCACCCTGGCCGGATGGGTGCAGAAAGTGAGGAACCTCGGCGCCATGACCTTCATCGACCTGCGCGACCGCTACGGCATTACCAGGTCGTCGTCGAGGAACACTCCCCCGCCGAAGCCCGCCAAACGGCATGCTGCGTGGGCCGCGAATGGGTCATCCAGGTGGTCGGCAAGGTCATCGAGCGGCAATCGAAAAATCCCAGGATGGCAACCGGCGACATCGAGGTCGCCGCCCAGAAGGTGACCATACTCCACGAAGCCGAAGTTCCCCCGTTCACGATCGAAGAGGTTTCGGACGGCGGCGACGACCTGCGCATGAAATACCGCTATCTCGACCTGCGGCGTCCGCCCCTGCAGCGCAACATGATCCTGCGGCACAAGATGGCGCAGGAGATCCGCCGCTTCCTCGACGCCGAGGGCTTCCTCGAGATCGAGACCCCCTATCTGGTCAACTCGACGCCCGAAGGCGCCCGCGACTTCGTCGTCCCCAGCCGCATGAACCCCAACCAGTTCTACGCCCTGCCCCAGTCGCCGCAGACCCTCAAACAGCTGCTGATGGTCGCCGGCTACGACAAGTATTTCCAGATCGTGCGCTGCTTCCGCGACGAAGACCTGCGCGCCGACCGCCAGCCCGAGTTCACACAGATCGACTGCGAGATGTCGTTCGTCGAGCAGGAAGACGTGCTGGAAATTTTCGAGCGCTGGGCCAAGCACATGTTCAGGGAGGTAATGGGCATCGAACTGGCTGAGCCGCTGCGCCGTATGCCGTGGATCGAGGCGATGGAGAAATACGGTTCGGACAAACCCGACCTGCGCTTCGGCATGGAGTTCGCCGATCTCACCGACCTTGCGAAAGGCCACGGTTTTTCGGTTTTCGACGATGCCGAATACGTCACCGGATTCGCCGCCGCGGGCTGCGCCGCCTACACGCGCAAGCAGATCGACGCCCTGACGGAGTTCGTCAAGCGCCAGCAGATCGGCGCCAAGGGGCTGATCTGGATCCGCGTCGAACAGGAGGGCGTAAAATCGTCGGTCGACAAGTTCTACACGCCCGACGAGATCCGGGAGATGGCCGGCCGCTGCGGCGCCAAGGCCGGGGACATGGTCTTCATCCTCTGCGGCAAGAAGTTCAAGACGCTGACGCAGCTCTGCGCCCTGCGTCTGGAAGTGGCCCAGCAGTTGGGACTGCGCGACCCGAAGAAGTTCGCGCCGCTCTGGATCGTGGACTTCCCGCTCTTCGAGTGGGACGACGAAACGCAGCGCTACTACGCCATGCACCACCCGTTCACCTCGCCCAAGCCGGAGGACGTACAGTATATCGACAGCGACCCCGGCCGCGTACGTGCCAATGCCTACGACTTCGTGTGCAACGGCACCGAAATCGGCGGCGGTTCGATCCGTATCCACGACTCGAAGCTGCAGGCCAAGATGTTCGAAGTGCTGGGCTTCACGGCCGAACAGGCACAGCTGCGCTTCGGGTTCCTGATGGACGCCTTCAAATACGGCGCGCCGCCTCACGGGGGCCTTGCGTTCGGCTTCGACCGCCTGTGCTCGCTCTTCGGCGGCTCGGACTCAATCCGCGATTACATCGCCTTCCCGAAGAACAATGCGGGCCGCGATGTGATGCTCGACGCCCCGGGCTGCATCGACCAGGCGCAGCTCGACGAGCTCTGCCTCTCGCTGGTAAAGCCGGAAGAGTAACGCCCGGCCGGGTTCCGTGCGATACAGGGTGCCGCCTGACGGCGGCACTTTTTTTGCCCGCATCCACGGCACCGCATTTGCCTGTTCCGGGAAAAATACCTATTTTTGGATCATAAAACGACACGGATCATGTCAGCTCCCTTAGCCGAAAGACTGCGCCCCCGCACGATAGACGAATATATCGGGCAGGAGCACCTCGTGGGTAAGAACGGTGTGTTCCGCAAGTTCTTCGAAACGGGCAACGTGCCGTCGTTCATCCTTTGGGGCCCGCCGGGCGTGGGTAAAACCACGCTGGCGAAAATCGTCGCCACGCAGCTCGACCGTCCGTTCTTCACGCTCTCGGCCGTCACGTCGGGCGTCAAGGACGTGCGCGAAGTGATCGAGTCGGCCCGCAAACAGCGCTTTTTCGACGCCAAGCCGCCCTTCCTGTTCATCGACGAAATCCACCGTTTCAACAAAAGCCAGCAGGATTCGCTGCTGGGAGCCGTCGAGCAGGGCGTCGTGACACTCATAGGCGCCACGACCGAAAACCCTTCGTTCGAGGTGATCTCGCCGCTCCTGAGCCGCTGCCAGGTCTACATCCTCAAATCGCTGGAGGACAAAGACCTGCAAACGCTGCTCGACCGGGCGCTGACGACCGACACGGAACTCAAAGCACGCCAGATCGAAGTGAAGCAGACGGGTGCGTTGTTCAAATTCTCGGGCGGCGACGCCCGCAAGCTGCTCAATATCCTCGACATACTGGCCGGGGCGACGGAGGGCAAACTGACGATCACCGACCAGTACGTCACCGACTGCCTGCAACAGAACATCGCCCTCTACGACAAGAACGGCGAGCAGCACTACGACGTCATCTCGGCCTTCATCAAATCGGTGCGGGGCAGCGACCCCAATGCCGCGATCTACTATCTGGCGCGCATGCTGGCCGGAGGCGAAGAGCCACGCTTCCTCGCACGGCGGCTGGTGATCCTCGCCTCGGAGGACATCGGGCTGGCGAACCCCAACGCACTGCTGCTGGCCAACGCCTGTTTCGACACGGTACACAAGATCGGCATGCCCGAAGCGCGCATCACGCTGGCCGAGACGACGATCTACCTGGCCACCAGCCCCAAGAGCAACTCGGCCTATATGGCCATCAACAAGGCGATGTCGCTGGTCGAGCACGACACCACGAACCGCCCCGTGCCGCTGCACCTGCGCAACGCCCCGACCAAGCTGATGGACAAGGCGGGCTACGGCAAAGGCTATAAATATGCACACGACTACGCGGGCAATTTCGCCGAGCAGGAGTTCCTGCCCGAAAGCCTCGCAGGGACGAAATTCTACGAACCCAACACCGGGAATGCCACCGAGGCGAAGATCGCCCAGCGCATGCAGGAGTTGTGGAAGGACAAGTATAAATAGTACATCGAAGATTTCCGGCGGCACGCGCGGCATACGCACGATTCCCGGCACGGCAACCCGCATCACGACCATAAAATGAAACGCATCGGCATCATATCCGACACCCACGGGACATTCGACGACACGCTGTGCGAATTCCTCAAGGACGTGGACGAAATCTGGCATGCGGGCGACATCGGCTCGCTCGAACTGGCCGACACGATCGCGTCGTTCAAACCCCTGCGCGCCGTCTCGGGCAACATCGACGGAGGGCTCACACGCCGCGTCTACCCTGATTTCCTCGCATTCGAATGCGAGGGCGTGCGGGTGCTGATGACCCATATCGGCGGCTACCCGCGCCATTACAACCCGCGCGCAGCGGCAAAGATACAGGCGCTGCATCCCAAACTCTTCATCGCCGGGCATTCGCATATCCTCAAGGTGGTCTACGATCCGGTTTACGACCTGCTCCATGTCAACCCCGGAGCCGCCGGGGAGTTCGGCTTCCACAAGGTCCGCACGGCCGCCGTACGCCTTACGATCGACGGCGCGGAGATGCGCGACATGGAGGTCGGCGAGTGGCCGCGGAAATAATCCGCACCGGGAGACAAACCGGCAACCGAGTTCATTCCGGAAGCCCCTCCCGGAAACAAGGGAATCCCGATCCGCTGTCGGGCACGCCCCCGAATGACGGCGGCCCGGCACCCGGACGCCCTGTACGCAATGGCCCCCACGGGTTTGGCGGAATAAGTCCGCAGGGAATCCGCCACGAAGCCGTACCGAAGACGCCCGCCCGAAAATACGCCGGAAAATCCACGCCGGGGCTTCATCCAAATAAGGCGGGCGCCGCAAAATTGCGGCGCCCGCCTTAATACCCCGGGAACGACCCGGCGGCGGATTATTCGGCGATCTCGATCCGCACCGGGCCGAGTATTCCGGCCTTCGTACCGCCGCGGTAGACCGTCGGCGAAGAGAGGAAGATATTGGCCGTCGTATTGCAAACCCGGATTTCGATCCGGTTGGCACCTTCCTGCAACAGTCCGGTCACATCGAAACGCCAGGGCGGCGTCAGCCGCAAACCGGCCTCTCGCCCGTTGACCAGCACCCGTGCCGTCGAGACGACCTCGCCCAAGTCGAGTGTCACACGCCCCGCGGGTTTCTTCGTCAGCGTAAAGTCCCGGCCGTACCACGCCGCACCGGAATAAGTACGCAAGGCATCGTTACGGCACCAGTCGCCGACCGTATAGCGTCCCACCCCGCAAACCAGCTTCACAGGGCCGTCTATCGCCGCACCGCCGGCATACCCGCGTTCTTCGGTAAGCGTCAGCGACACCTCCGCCGGAAGTTCGGCACGCCGGGGCAACACGGCACGGTAGGTCACGGCGCCGTCGCTGCGGCGTGCGACCTCGGCGACCCGGCATTTCCGGCCGTCGGCACGCACTTCGGGTTTCCGGCCGAAAGCCGTGAATTCCAGCGCCTCCAGCCCGGGCGCCGCCGTAAAAGTGAACCGCGCCCGCGTATCCGCAGTCTTCCGGCTGTCGAACGGCAGCAGCGCCCGGTCGCCGCGGAACTTCATCCGCAACGGGGCCTCGGCCAGCGTCTCGGGCGCGATGTCCGCCTTCCCGTCGCGCAGGGCGAACCGCGCCGTGCCGAACGAATCGTAATGCAGCACGATCTCGTTGATGCCCTTCTTCAGGGCGACCTGCGGCGCAGGCTCCCGCCGTTCCCCGCCGACATAGAACCCCACGGGCTGCATCCCGCCCCATTCGGCGTCGTACAACCCGTCGCGCGGGGCATCCACGCAGGTGTAGAGGTAATAATCCTTCATTCCGGATGCCTCGGCCTTGCGAACCATGCCGTTGAAAGCCCGTTCGGTCGCACCCAGGCGGATGAAATCGTCGTACATCTCCGCCTTCAGGCCGTGCCAGCCCTGATGCCCGAAGTCGCCCTCGACGCCCCAGCGCCATGAGAACGCATAGGGCTGCCAGTCGTACCGCACGCCGGCTGCCTCCACGCCCGACGCCGTGCCGGGCAGGTTGTCCAGCACCGTCCGTTCATCCACCGAGGCGGGTACCGCTCCCAGAAGCATGAACCGCTCTCCGAAGGTGAACCGTCCGCGGCCTTTCCGAGCCTCGCCGCCGAGCCGTTCGTATTCGGCATCATAAATACAGGCTCCGATCTTTTCGTCCGTCCCCGGCCACTGGTAATCGCCGAAACGGTTGTCCAGCAAGGGTTCCAGCCGGAAATCCCACTCCCCGCCGAGGTCGATCCGCTGCGTGCTCCCCGCGCCGGCGGATTCCGCCCCGACCTCCGCATCGCGGGAAGGGTCGAAGAGGATCAGCTGCATGTCCGTACGCTCCAGCGGCATCACCACCTCGGTTCCGGCATCCGTGACGGCGGCAACCCGCAGCGGGCGTTTCCCGCCCGTCCACGGATCCCACAGCTCCGCGGCTCCCCATGCACGGAAACGGCACGTTGCGCCCCGCCCGACGTTATAGACCGCAAAGAGGTCGCGGCCGCCGATGCGGCGGTGCATGACGTAAGGGGTCGGATCGCCCGTCTTTTGCTTGGCAGGATGCGCCCCGGCATCCGTGGCCGGACGGAGCAGCGTGAAATCGCGTTGCGTATTGCGGCCGATGAGTGCGGTCGCATCCGCCGGATCGCCGATACGGAAAACCCGGTCGCGCCCGCCCCCGAAGAGATCCGCCACCAGTTCCGTCAACGCCCGGCCGCCGCGCCCCTCCTTTTCAGAGGCCTCCGGCAGCGGGCCGATATTGATGACCATGCCGCCGTCGCGAACGAAGTCGCGCAGTTTTTCGAGCGACGAGTGGCGGATCGCCCGCATGGCGGGAACCACGACCACGCCGAACGACTCCCCGGCCACATGCAACCGGCCGTCGCGCACCTCGGCGCGGCCGAGCGATTCGTAATCCATGTAGTCGAAGTCGATGCCGTCGCGGTAAATCGCCTCCCCGGCGGCAAAGGCGGTTTCGACAGCCTCGTTGCCGTACCCGGCCACCACCGGCTCGACGGGATAGAGGATCGCCACGTCGACGACGTGGTATCCCTGCGACAGGATATAACTCAGGCGCTCGGTACACTCCAGCAACCCGTCCATCTCGTCCCAGTAAGGCTCGTGGAAATGGTTGCAGGGCGCCGCCCACTCCCACCAGCCCCCCATGGTCGTATAGTAAAGCCCGTGCAGGCTCAGCAGATTCTGCCCCATGGCGAAATTGGCGAAGATCGCATCGGTCAGCTGCGCCGAGTTGGTCGACCACTCGCTGCTGTGGAAACCTTCGAGCCAGACGCGCTGGCGTTCGTAGAGGTGCGAGATCGACGAGGCGACCTTGTTTTTAATAATGTCCTTCTGCAACATCGGCTGGTCGCAGCCCGGAGCCTGGTTCCAACGCTGGGTACGGAAATAGTCGCCGAACTCGCCCACGTCGCGGCCACGGCCGCCGTGGTCGCATCCGAAGAGCAGCCCGCGCCGCTGGTGCCACTCATAGACGGGGATGAAGAAGTTTTCCTCGCTCAGCGCCACGCGCACGTCGTTATAGTCCATGCGTACCTTGACCGAACTGTCACCCAGGTCGACGAACAGCGCGTCGATCTGCGGCAGGATGTCGTATCCCTTGCGGCGCATGAACTCGTCGCGGAAAATATCGTTCCAGATATTGCCCTGCAGGTTGAAGTTCAGCTCATCGGAGAAGAAGAAATTGAGCCCCGTTTCCGATTCCCCGGGGAAACGGTCGGCAAAACGTTGGAAAAAGTGCCGCACGTAACTGTGCCCCGCCCGAGGGTGCATCGGATCGAGCGAAGGCAGGCGCCGCTCGGCCTTCACTTCGGCCACGAGGGCCCGCGGCCAGGGGTTCTGCCACTCGACCCCGTCTGGCCCCATTTCCGGCAACAGGTCGACCGGCGCCCCGTCGATCCGGCCCCGGGCATCGAGCGGGTAAGCGTTCAGCGAAAGCGGCCGCTGCGCATAAGCCCGCGAGAAACGCTCCCCGCGGCCGAGTTCCAGGCTGTCGAAATGCAGTTCCGAACCGTTGAGCGTCGGGTCTTCGGCCAGCATCTCGTCCACATAGGAGCCCTGCCCCACGCCCAGCGTATAGTCGCTCAGGCTGACGGTCATACCGCGTTTGCCGGCCTCGGTCATGAACCACCCGAAAAGCTCCCACCACGCCGGAGTGAAAAGGTCGGGCTTCGAACGAAATGTCCTGCCGTAGGTGATGCCGCCCGTATCGGTGTGGCAATAGTTGATCTGCAGGCTGCTGATCCGTTTCCGTGCCAGCATGTCGAGCTGCCAGGCGAGATGTTCGCGCGTGAGCGTGTCGCCGATCCACCAATAGAAGGGCACCTCGCCGTAACCTGCCGGCGGGGTTCGGAACCCCCTTTCGAGGTCTATATTCCCCGAACGGTCGGGATAGCCCGGTGGCAGCGGGCGCGGCGGTTGTGCAAAGGTCATGGCGGCGGCGAGCGCCAGGAGAGGGATCAGGATCCGTTTCATATTCTTTTCGGGTTGAAGTCGGTTGTCAACAGCCCCGGACGGGCCTTTTCCACAAAAATACAAAATTAACAACACAAATAAACAAGACCGGCACAATAAAAACACACACACTCCGTTTTATACTTGTAATAATAATTGTTTTTCAGAGAGATAATACACTGGAAAAATCTACATCCGGTTTCGGCAGGGTATCGGTACGGCTTTCAGCCATCGTATCAAAAATAAAACATTCCGAATCATAATTGTATAACGGCAACTGACGCCCGGCACCGGCCGGCAACAGGCAGCAAATCCCGATGCAGCCGGTATACCCCGCACATGAAGCCGTCCGGTACAGAGCCGCCCGGCACCGCAGGCAGCCCCGGTAACCAAAGCCGGCGAACCCCGCCCCCGCAAGAGCTCTTTCCGGCACCGGCCACAGGGAGCCTATCCTGCCTCCGTATACCCTTTCCATAGTACCGGAACTATCCTTCCGGGGGAGCATCTTCTCCCTGCGAAAAAGGCCGGAAACCCGTTCAGAACACATCCAAGCCCGTTTCCAGCATCGCACACCGAGAATTTCAGCCGCACAATCCACTCAGGGACAATGCAATAAATACCGCTCAACAAGTTAACATAATATTTAACAATAACATGCCGTTAGATAGGCGAAGAATCAAAAGTTAGACTATTAAATTTCATGACGACGCAACATGCAAGTAAAAATTTCGAAGACGCTCGAGGGCATCATTGCCCGCGCGGCGTTTAATACGACCAAAGCAGGAATCGACCACTCGCTGAAGGATTTTCTCATGCTGGAGATGCTCCGCGAAGAAGGGTCGCTTGCCTACCAGCTTTTATCCTCCCGTCTGAAGGACTGGGAGCTCTACCAGGTACGCCTGCGCATCGAACGCGAGGTACTCGGGGCAGGGCGGCGCGAAAACACGGGCCCCGAAGAGTTTTACCGCGCCTTTACCGACGAGTTGTGCGCCGTATCGGGCGCCACGCGGAGCGTCTCTACGGCCCACGCACTGCGGGCCATCGTCGGCGACCGCTCGACCGCGACATCGCGCGTACTCGAAATGTACGGCATCACGGGTGAAGTCGTATCCGAAGACATCAAGAAATTCGCCGCCGGCGACGATTTCCGCACGGAGATACAGGTACACATGCTCGATTTCAGCGAGGAAAACAAACCCGAAGAGAAAAACACATCGCACGTGCTCGACAAGTTCGGCGTAAATCTCACGCAGATGGCCCGAGAGGGTAAAATCGACCCCGTCGTGGGGGCGCGAGCAGGAGATCGAGCGCGTAGTCCAGATACTCTCGCGCCGCAAGAAGAACAACCCGATCCTCATCGGCGAGGCCGGCGTGGGCAAGAGCGCCATCGTCGAAGGGCTGGCCCTGCGCATCGCGCGCGGCGAAGTGCCCTACACCATCGCCGACAAGACGCTCTTCTCGCTCGACGTATCGTCGCTCGTGGCGGGCACGAAGTTCCGCGGCGAATTCGAGGAGCGCATGCAGCAACTGCTCGACGAACTGCGCAAGGCCAAGGACACGATCATCTTCATCGACGAGATCCACACCATCGTGGGCGCCGGCGCCACGCAGGGCAGCCTCGACACGGCCAACATCCTCAAACCGGCCCTCGCCCGCGGCGAACTGCAGACCATCGGCGCCACGACGCTCGACGAATACCGCGAGAACATCGAAAGCGACTCGGCCCTCGAACGCCGCTTCCAGAAGGTCGTAGTCGAGCCTACTACACCCGAGCAGACGCTCCAGATCCTGCGCAACATCGCGCCCCACTACGAACGCCACCACAAGGTACGCTATACGGAAGAGGCGCTGCAAGCCTGCGTGGAACTCACCGGGCGCTACATCACCGACCGCTTCTTCCCGGACAAGGCGATCGATGTGCTGGACGAGGCGGGCTCGCGCATACACCTGCAATCGGCGCGCGAACCGGCCGAACTCCGCCAGATGGAAAACGCACTCGACCAAGTGCGGCGCGAACGCCGCGAGGCGGTCAAAGAACTGGTCTACGAAAAGGCCGCCTCGGCACGCCTGCGCGAAATCGCACTCCGTTCGAAACTGGGCGAAAGCCGCAACGAATGGCAGCGGTCGCTCGAAACCAACCCCGTGGAGATCACGGCCGAGCATATCCAGCAGGTCATCACCTCGATGACGGGCATCCCCGCCGAGCGCATCTCGGGCGGAGAGCTGACCCGCCTGCAAACCCTCTGCCAGCACCTTTCGCAGCGGGTCGTAGGGCAGCAGGAGGCCGTCGAGAAGATCTCGCGCACGATCCGCCGCTCGCGGGCCGGGCTCAAGGACGAGAACCGCCCGATCGGGGTCTTCCTCTTCGTGGGTCCCACGGGCGTAGGCAAGACACTGCTGGCCAAGGAGGTTTCGAAATGGCTCTTCGACGAACAGCGCGGGCTGATCCGCATCGACATGAGCGAATACAGCGAGAAGCACAACGTCGCCCGGCTGATCGGCTCGCCCCCGGGTTATGTCGGCTACGGCGAGGGCGGCCAGCTCACCGAGGCGGTACGCCGCCAGCCCTATGCCGTGATCCTGTTCGACGAGATCGAGAAAGCGCACCCCGAGGTCTTCAACTCAATGCTGCAGATCTTCGACGAGGGGCACCTCACCGACGGTTCTGGCCGCAAGGTGGACTTCCGCAACACGATCATCATCATGACCTCGAACGTCGGGTCGCGCGACGTGGTCCAGAAATCGGTGCAGGTAGGTTACAGCACCGTATCGAAGAGTGCCACAGCCTCCGCGACGCCCCGGTGCGAATACCGCAAGGCACTCGAGCAGACCTTCGCCCCGGAGTTCCTGAACCGGATCGACGACATCGTATTGTTCCGCACGCTGGAACTGAGCGATGTGGAGCGTATCATCGAGCTGGAGTTGCAAGGGCTCTTCGAACGCACGCGCCGCCTGGGCTACAAGGTGAAGATCACCGACGGCGCCAAACGTCGCCTGGCGGCCATGGGCTACGAGTCGCGCTACGGCGTGCGTTCGCTCAAGCGGACGCTGATGGACAACGTCGAGGAACCGCTTTCGACGCTGATCATCGACGGCAAACTCCACGAAGGCGACACGGTCGTCGTCGAGTCGGACAAATCGCACGGCGTAAAGCTGCGGGTGGCATGACTCCCGGACGGTTCAAACCCGTCCCGTTAAAAGAGACCGGCTTGCAACCGGTCTCTGTTTTTATGTTTGCTATTTTTTAAATGATAATTCCCCGAAAGATTTTCTTTTCATAAATTTGTCCGAATTTAATATTGTTTCACGACACCGACATGCATCATATTCTCCTGAAAGCCCTTGCGTCAGGGCTAATTATGTCCTTGTTTCCGTACGCTGCAATATCGGCGCCCCCCAAGCCGGCACAAACCGACAGTCTGCTTACGCTCTTACCGAAAACACCCGATGCCGCCGACCGGGGACGAATATACGTCCAACTGGCCGACCTGAGCGGCGACAGCCTCGAACTGGCCGCACCCTATTGGGAAGCGGCACTCGCCGAAGCACACAAGGCCGGGGATACCTACGGATGCAAAGATGCGCTGGACTTTCTGGTTCGTAAATTCGCCGACCGCGACACCCGGCGAGCCGAGAAATACATCGCCCTCTCGGACAGCATTCTCCCGGGTTCCCGCCACGCCCTGTTCCGTTCGTCGCTTTACGCCTACTACCTCTGGAAACAGATGAACGACAACAATTCGATCGAAACGGTAACGCGTGCGCTGGAAGAACTCAAAGGCAAAAACTACGATCGGCTCACGCCCGAGGAGCGCATCGAATGGGAATTCCTGACAGGCCTCGCCATCGACTTTTCGTCGGTCACGACCGAAGCCTACGACAACATCGCCAAGGCGATCCCCTATGTGGAGCGAGCGCTGGAAAACCTCAGGAAATACCCGCTCGAAGAGCGTCTCCACCTGGAAAAGATTTGCCACGACGAACTTTCCGATCTCTATATGCTCTGCAAGGACAAGCGCGCCGAAGAGCAGATCGGACAATGTATCGACCTGCACCGCAAATGGCTGGCGATGGACGACCGCTTCGAGCGGCCCCACCGCGACACGACGGGCTACATGATGCGCGCCTATGCCAAAATGGTATACCTGCGCGACCTGATCTCCCGAGATAAGCTGAACGAGTATTACCAAAAATGTATCGGGCTGGCCCGCGCCAGAGGCGACATGGCCGAAATATACAGCACCAGCGCCCGCTATTACCAGTGTACGGGGGATTACGAACGGGCCGTGGCTTACATCGACTCGACCATAACCGCCTACAAAAGCAAAGGCATAAAAGCGGACTTAGCCCCTATCTATGCCACCCAATCCTATCTGTACGAAAAAATGGGCGATTATAAAAACGCCCTCAAAGCGGTGCGGACAACCAATAACATCCGCTTCAACGAGCGGGTAGAAGAGGCGCAGAGCAGTCTTGCCGAAATGCAGACCTTGTTCGAGGTGGGCAGGCTGGAATTCGAAAAGTCCCGGCTGACCGGCCGCATACGATTCATCGCCCTGCTTGCGGGCGGCATTCTGGTGCTGCTGCTCGTCGGCTGGAGCGTCTACCAATACGTCATGGTTCGGCAGCTGAAGCAGATAAGGCGGCAACTGACCGATGCCAACGAAGAGATAACCCGCCAAAGCCGCCGCGCCATGGAGAGCGAAAAGATGAAAACAGCCTTCATCAACTCGATGTGCCACGAAATCCGCACGCCGCTCAACGCCATCAACGGGTTCTCGGATCTACTGCTCGAAGGCGACCACGACCACGATACGCGGCGCGAATTCCGCGAACAGATATGGGCCAGCACGACCGCGCTGACCACCCTGCTGGAGAACATGCTCGAACTGTCGCGGCTCGTCAGCTCCGAAGAGCCCCTGCCGCTCGCCGAAACCGATCTCGGCCTGCTGTGCGCCGAACGGCTGCAAATCCAGCGCGAACTTTCCCAAAACCCGTCGGTAGAGTACGTCCTCAAGGGGGGGGGTCGCGGCACTTGCGTCATCCCGACCAATGAAACCTACATGACGCGCGTGATCGACAACCTGTTGCAGAACGCCGCCAAATTCACCGCTGCGGGTTCCGTCACGGTCTGCTGCGACAAGGACGACCGCACCCGCAAACTCCGCATCCGCGTAACCGACACCGGCATAGGCATCGCCCCGGACAAGCAGGAATGGGTATTCGACCGTTTCACCAAGGTAGATTCGTTCAAACCCGGGTCGGGCATCGGCCTGTACCTCTGCCGCCTGATCGTCACCCGGCTCGGGGGTGCAATCCGCGTATGCCCCGACTACCGCGCGGGCTGCTGCATCGAAATCACGCTCCCGTACTGACCTCCGGCATGGAATCCGCCCAGAAACGGGCGGATTTTTCATCCCGGGACAGCCCGAGGATTGCAATCCGGACATAAATGGCTATCTTTGCACCCTAATCCGGAAAACCGATGTACAGTTTCTCGAAATACAAAGACCAGTACAAATCCAACCTGCGGCTGGCCCTGCCCGTCGTACTGACGCAATTGGGACAAATCCTCACGCAAGTGGCCGACAACCTGATGGTCGGCCGCTACGGCGGCGACGATCCCGTGCCGCTGGCCGCCGTATCGTTCGGCGGGGCGGTGTTCTTCATCCTTTTCATCGCCGCCATCGGCATCGCGCTGGGCATGACGCCCCTCGTGGGCGAACTCTACGCGCAGGGCGACCGCGAGAAGTCGGCCGGGCTGCTGCAAAACGGCATCCTGTTCTACACGCTGCTCGGGTTCGCGATGGCCGCCGTACAATATGCCGTCATCCCGCTCATGTACCACCTCGGCCAGCCCGTCGAGGTCGTCGACATGGCCATTCCCTACTACAAGATGCTGGTATTCAGCATGCCGTTCGTCATGCTCTTCTTCGCCTTCAAGCAATTCCTCGAAGGCGTGGGCAACACCAAGGTCGAGATGGTCGTGACGATCATCGCCAACCTGGCCAACATCGGCTTCAACTGGGTGTTCATCTACGGCCGCTTCGGGCTCCCCGAAATGGGTGCCGAGGGCGCCGGGCTGGGTACGCTGCTCTCGCGCATCATCGCCCCGATCCTGATGATCGGCTACTTCTACAACCGCCACAAATACCGCGGCTACCTCGACGGGTTCTCGCCCCGCAACTACTCGTGGGCCACGGTGAAAAAACTGCTGCACATGGGACTTCCGATCTCGATGCAGATGTTCCTCGAAGCCTCGGCGTTCGTCGGCACGGGCATCATGATGGGCTGGTTCGGCAAGGAGACCATGAGCGCCAACCAGATCGCCGTTACGATCGGCAACTGCGCCTTCATGATCGTCATGTCGATCGGTGCGGCCACCACCATCCGCGTGTCGCACTGCTACGGTGCCCGCAACATCGGGGAGCTGTCGCTGGCGGCCAAGGCGTCGTACCACCTGGTGCTCGCCTGGAACGCTTTTTGCAGCGCTGGTCTTCATCACCATGCGCAACATCATCCCGACGTTCTTCTCGACCAACCCCGAGGTGATCGCCATCGCTTCGCAACTGCTGGTCTTCGCGGCGCTCTACCAGCTTTCGGACGGCATCCAGAATGTCTCGGTAGGCATCCTGCGCGGCATACAGGACGTGAAGATCATCATGCCGATCGCCTTCGTATCCTACTGGCTGCTGAACCTGCCGGTGGGCTACCTGTTCGGCTTCACGCTCGGCATGGGCCCGACGGGGCTTTTCCTCGGCTTCTCGTTCGGCTTGTCGGCCGCGGCCGTGATGATGATCGTCCGCATCCGGCGCAGCGTCCGCAAGCTCCGCCTGGGCAATTGAGGCAACGATTTAGGCAGAGTGGCCGCCGGATAAAAAAAATTTCGTATCTTTACGCAAATTATGCCCACAAATGGACACCGAAAAACAATATACGAAAAAGTGTAAACCCGAAGTAGGCCGCGGATGCAGTTTCTGCGATTGCGGTGCAGAGTGCGAGGCGAAGCTCTGCGACGGGTGTTTCAAGCTTCACGAAACGGCGTGGCTCGAGGAGTACCCCGAGAATATCCCAACCGACATCGTGGAGGTGCGGTTCAAGAACACGCGCCGCTCGTTCTACCAGAACGCCAACAACCTGCAGCTCAAGCGGGGCGACATCGTGGCGGTCGAGGCATCGCCCGGACACGACATCGGCGTCGTTTCGCTCACGGGCGACCTGGTAGCACGCCAGATGCGCCGCACGGGATTCAACCCCTACAACGGCGAGTTCAAGAAAGTTTACCGCAAGGCCAAGCCCTACGACATCGAGAAATGGCAGGAGGCCATCGCCCTCGAACATGAAACGATGATCGCATCGCGCCAGATCGCCGCCGACATGGGACTCAACATGAAGATCGGCGACGTGGAGTACCAGGGGGACAAGATCAAGGCTATTTTCTACTATATCGCCGACGAGCGTGTCGATTTCCGCGAACTGATCAAGGTCTTCGCCGAGCGGTTCCACATCCGCATCGAAATGAAGCAGATCGGCGCACGCCAGGAAGCCGGGCGCATCGGCGGGCTGGGCGCCTGCGGGCGCGAATTGTGCTGCGCGTCGTGGATGTCGAGCTTCTCGAGCGTCACGACGGGTGCCGCCCGTGCACAGGAGATTTCGCTCAATCCCCAGAAACTGGCCGGGCAGTGCTCGAAGCTCAAATGCTGCATGATGTACGAATACGACACCTATGTCGACGCCCGCAAGGAGTTCCCGCGCCTGCGTGAGCCGTTGCAGGCCATCGACGGCGAATATTTCCTCGTCAAAAGCGACATTCTCGCCGGTACGATGACCTTCTCGTCAAGCAAGGACGCGATGGTCAATGTCACCACGCTGCCCGTGTCGCGCGTGCGCGAAATCATGGCGCTGAACCGTGCGGGCAAGAAGGTCGACCAGCTGCAGCACGCCGACGACATCCGCCCGATAGCCGAGGAGCCGACCTACCGCTCCGAAGAGGACAGCATCACCCGTTTCGACTCGGCCAAACGGCGCAACAAGCGCGGCCGCAACCGGGGCAAACAGAACGGGCAGGAGGGGCAGAACGGGCAGCCTTCCCAGGAAACAGGACAGGAGCGCCGCCAGGCACAGCCGGGGCAGCAGCCCCAGCAGGAGCGTCCCGAACGCCGCCAGCGACGCAACGACCGTTCCCGCAACGGGGAGGGCCGCAACGGCGGTGACCGCCGAACGGCAGGAACCGCAATGAGGCAGCTCCCGCAACAATGGCAACGGCAACAACGGAGGCAACAACGGCGCAGAGGGCAATACAAACGGCGGGGAACGCCGCGAAGGTGGCAACAGGCGCAACAACCGCAACCGCCGCCGTCCGGGAGGCGAACGCCGCGAAGGGGGCAGCGACAACGGCAGCGGAAGCAACGGGGGTTCAAACGAATAGACGGTGATACGGGCACGTGACATAGCGGCACGTCGCGCAGCAGCCGGAACGCTTCGGCAGACGGCCGGCATTCCGGGTAGCACTGCCACGCAGGCCGGCGCAATGCAGCCCTGTACGACACAACCCGGCACAACGTGGTTTCATACGCCGAGGTCGGGCAGGGCAGCGTCCGGCACAGCCGCATACCGGGATCGGACGGGCAGCGCATTCCGGAAAGTCCGTCGGGCAGTACTCCTTTCCACCGCGGCCTTTGCCGCAGGCTGCGTGTCACCCCACGGAGCCGCGGTGACCGATGTGAATGCCTCGGGCTGGGACGCACCCGCCACCATCGTCGTCACGAACACGGACACGACGACGCTGCGTGACATGGATTTGTTCCTGCGCTACGACGACCGCATGGATGAAGACACGCTGACGGTACGCATAGCAGTCGTCACACCCGACTCGCTCCGGCACGAAGAGGCTTTCCGGCTCGTACTCCCGGCCGCGCACACTCCGGCCGCCCTGTCGCGCGAGGCCGACCTCCCCTATCGCCGCCGCATCCGCTTCGCCCGCACGGGCGACTACTGCATAACCGTCACACCCGGCCGCCCGGTGAAGGGCATCGAGGCCGTCGGCATAAATATCGTAAAAAGCGAATAAGAGACAACAATGGGCAAGGACAAGCTCCGCAAGTTCCGCGAGAACCTGACTTTCGACTGTTTCATACAACCCGAATTCGACGAGGTATTCCGCTGCGACCACCCGCTCAAGGGGCATTGGCGCAGCGACTTTTTCCATAACGACAACCCCATCGTCCTCGAACTCGGATGCGGAAAGGGGGAATATACCGTAGCGCTGGCCGAGCGCGACCCCGCACGCAACTACATCGGCATCGACATCAAGGGCGCACGCATGTGGCGGGGCGCCAAAACCGCCACCGACCGCAGGATGCCCAACGTGGGGTTCCTGCGCACGCGCATCGAGTTTATCAACGGCCTGTTCGCCGAGGGCGAGGTCGACGAGATATGGATCACCTTCCCCGACCCGCAACTCAAGAGCCGCCGGGCGAAGAAACGCCTCACCTCGCCGCTTTTCCTCGGATATTACGCCCGCATACTGTCCCCGGGCGGATGGATCAACCTCAAGACCGATTCGAAACATCTGTTCGGCTATACGAACGAGGTGGTGCGCCGCTACGGGCTGCCGTGCGAAGTCTCGAACGCCGACATCTACGGCACGGGCTACGCCGACGAGGTGCTGTCGGTTAAGACCGCCTACGAGAAACGTTTTCTCGAAATGGGTCTTCCGATCACCTATACCCGCTTTTCGCTGGCCGGACGGCACGAATTCCCGTGGTTCGACTGGGAAGAGGACGAAAAGGAGGAAAAGGACAACGAAGAGGCACGGCTGGGCTGACTCCCTGAAGGAGCATTCCGCCACCGCCGGCAGCCTCCCCCGTCCGGCAATCCGGCGGTTCGTTTGCGCCTGCGCACCCGGTTTTCCGGCAACAAACCTGCCCCGGCAGCCGGCCTTCGCGCCACAATGCAGACAGGGGACTCCCGGAAATTCCCAAACAAGGTTACATCGCATATCGCATGTTAATATAGGTATTCTGCTTTTTGGGCGCTATCTACTAATTTTTTAGAAGAAATATTTGTTGATCTAAAAAAATTAGTAGTAAACTTGTGTCGAGTTTAAATCATAATGCTCATGGAAAAGCGCATGTATATCGCCCTGATTTTTGTCGCAGCCTTCTTGTGCTCATACGCACAGCAAAGCGACAAGAGCACCTACCTCGCGCACATCCGCCAAGCCGACTCGCTCTACATGGCCGGCGACCCCGCCGGCGCGAGCCGGGCATTCGAAGCAGCCTTCTATCAGACAGAACACATACAACCCTATCATTTATACAATGCAGCTTGCGCTGCGGCTAAAGCCGGAGACAACGGGCTGGCTTTCGACCGGTTATTCAAACGCATAGCCCTTGAAAAGGAATGGTATTCCGATCGCATCGAAACCGACGGAGATCTACAACCGCTGCATGCCGACACACGTTGGCAGCTACTCCTCGACACGCTCACAGCGCGGCAACACCGCGCTGAACGCGACTTCGACATACCGTTGCGCAGGAAATTGCAGCAGATCGCCGCGAGCGACCAGCAGGTACGCACGGCCTATATCCGGGCCATAGAATCGGGTGCAAACGGCATCGTGACGGACTCGCTGATCGCAGAGATGCAGCGCACGGACAGTTTGAACCTGCGGGAAATCTCGTCTATTCTCGACAGTCGGGGCTGGGTAGGTAAAACGAAGGTCGGCGACGCATGCACGGCATTCTTCCTTGTCATCCAGCATTCCGATCCGGCAATACAGGAGCGTTACCTGCCCCTGCTGAGGCAGGGAGCGGTGCTGGGGGACATCCAGCCTTTGCAGGTCGCCATGCTCGAGGATCGCATAGCCGTCAGCAAAGGAGAACCGCAGCGTTACGGATCACAGGTGCTCCGGCATGGCGACGGCAGTTATTACATAGCCCCGTTGCTCGACGCGGAACGCGTGGACGAGTGGCGCAGAGAGGTCGGCATGGGGCCTGTCGCGGAATACCTCAAACGTTGGGGTATCCAATGGCCGGCGCCGGAGGGCTGCAACCGCGCTGGAAACTGAATGACATCGAAAACGAACTAAAAACCACTACCATGGAGAATAAACAACCGGAACTCACACGCGGCGAAGAGGAGATCATGCAGATACTCTGGAGGCTGGGCGATGCGGTGGTCAACGAGATCATCGCCCAGACAAAAGAACCCCGCCCGAAATACACCACAGTCGCGACCTTCCTCAAAATCCTCGAAAACAAAGGTTTCGTCAACCACACGCCCGAGGGCAAAAGCCACCGCTACTATCCGGCCGTAAGCCGCGAAGAGTACGCACGCGGGGTCATGTCGTCGGTACTGTCGTCCTATTTCGACGGCTCGCTGGCACAGATGGTCTCGTTCTTCTCACGCCATGAGGACATCTCGGTCACAGAGATGGAGGAGATTCTCCAAATCATGCAGAACGCCCGCAAATAATCGCCCGCTCCGCCCCAAGCCCTTACGACCATGAAAACGCTGGCCATATATGCCCTCGAAGTCCTCGCATGCAGCGGCGTGCTGTTAGCGGCCTACACCATCCTGCTCGAACGCAGGGTGAAATTCCGTTGGTGCCGCCTGTACCTGCTCGCCACGACGGCCGTAGCCGCACTGATCCCCCTGCTCCGCATTCCCGTATGGCCGGGGCGGATCATCGTGGCGACCCCGACCGTAACTGCGCCTGCCCCGGGCGACTGGACGGCCGAAGTGCTGCCCGACGCCGAGGCGCACGCCATCACGCCCGGGCATCTGTGCCTGGGGCTTTACCTGGCGGGCGCAGCCCTGATCCTCGGCATCATGTTGTGGCAGGTATTCCGTATCCGGCGCCTCCGGCGCGGCGCGGAGGTCACCCGTACGGGCAAATACAAGATCGTGCGCACGCGGCAGGAGATCGCTTCGTTCTCGTTCTTCCGCACAATCTACATATGGGCCGCAACCCCCGCAGCGGAGATGGGGGCGATCCTGGCCCATGAATCGAGCCACATAGCCCACCGCCACTCCCTCGAGCGGATCGTCATGGAAACCATGAAAGCCGCCCTGTGGTGGAACCCCTTCGTATGGATCGCCGCACGGCGGCTGACCGAGGCCGAGGAGTTCGAGGCCGACAGCGACGTACTCAGGAGCGGTTACGACCGCGCCGAATATATGCAAACCATCTTCAAGCAGCTTTTCGGTTATAGTCCGGAAATAGCCAACGGGCTGCGCAACTCACTTACTAAAAAACGCTTTAAAATGATGACTACGCAGACAAAAAGCAGGCACAGCCTGCTCCGGCTGGCAGGTACGCTGCCAGCCCTGATCGGGCTCCTGTGCGCATTCTCTTTCACTACGCGCGCCGCAGTGATCGTCGCCCCGGCAACCGGCACCGGTATCGAAACCGCTCCCGGGCAGGAAACACAGCATGCCGGAGATGAAAAAAAGGACAAGTCATGCAGGGTGTCGATAGATGTCCGGAACAAGGACAAAGGGGCACTCCGGGCGCCATCGTACAGGTCGTAGGTACGACACAGGGCACCGTGACCGATGCGGACGGGCATGCCGAGATCACCGTCCCGGACGGCAGCAAACTTTTGGTAAGCTATCCCGGCTACGAATCGGCAACGGTCGATACGAAGCGGCATAGCCAAAAGGAGGCCACCGTCGTCGTCTTGCAGCGAACTGAAAACAAGGCCGCAACAAGTTCGTCGGACGAAGGAGCGACCACCACCGAGAAACAGGTCGCCGTAACGGTACTAAAGGATGGCGACCCCCTGCCCGGAGCAGTGATAACGATAAAGGACACGCAAAAAGGCGTTGTCACCGATAAATCGGGACATGCGGAAATCTACGCTCCGCAGGGATCAATACTCACAGTCGCCTACGTCGGTTGCAAACCCCACCTGCTGGAGGTCGGAGGCAGCCCGGCAGTTTACCGGGATCACGCTGGAATCCGAAACCCCGGGGACACCGGTGCTTTCGGCCCAGACCGGCAAACCGCTCTGGGTGGTCGACGGAATCAAGGTAAACCCGGATTTCATAAACAAGCTCGATCCGAGCCGCATCGAAAACATAACGGTACTCAAAGACCAATCCGCCGTAGCGACCTACGGGCAGGAAGCCCGCAACGGCGTAGTAATCATAACGACCAAAGGTGATACGGCCCTGCCCACCCCGGGGACGCCCGCCAGGAGACTGGAAACGCCACGACACAGGCCGAGTTTCAGGACGGCAGCATCCGCGAAACCGGGGAAACGGAGGACGACCAGCCGTTCCTGATCGCCGAGACCATGCCCTTGTTCCCGATGCAGGAGGGCGGCAACCCGGGATACGGTGACCTCAACACTTTTCGCGCATGGGTGCAGAAAAACATAAAATACCCCGCCGAGGCATTCAAGAACGGGGAACAGGGGCGTGTCGTCCTGTCGTTCGTCGTCGAAAAGGACGGCTCGGTAAGCAACATCCAGATTCTTCAAACCCCCGGCAAGGCATTCTCGGAAGAGACGCGGCGCGTCGTCGCAGCTTCGCCCAAATGGAAACCGGGCGAACAGCGCGGCGAAAAGGTGCGTGTGAGATATACGCTGCCCGTTGATTTCAGAATAACTGCTACGGCACAGGACACTAAGACCAGTGAAAACAAAAGTTCCGGGGAAGAACCGTTCCTGGTGGTGGATACCCCGCCGCAATTCAACGGCGGTGACATCAACGAATTCCGCCGGTGGGTACAAATGAACGTGAAATACCCGGCGGAAGCCCTCGGCAAAAACATTTACGGGAAAGTCCTGGTCACGTTCGTCATCGAGAAGGACGGCTCGGTGGGCAACGCCGAAATATTCAAATCGCCCGATAAATCCCTTTGCGGACGAGGTACTGCGCGTCATCGGCAAATCCCCGAAATGGACGCCCGGCAAACAGCGCGGAGAGGCCGTACGCGTAAAATTCGGCATGCCGGTAGACTTCGCCGTCCAGACATCCGAAGGCATCCTCCACGACAAGGACACCGCACAGCGGGAAGGTGACATGGAAGAGATTTTAGTAGTCGGCTATGGCACCCAAAAAAGTAGGCTTTCCGAAGCATCGCACCAACCATAAGCAGCAAACGGCGTCCACCCCGAGTTCAGTGGACGCCGTTTGTATTTAATACGGGGCGGAACCGGAGCCGTTTGCCGCCGGGCGGCGCAGCAATTCTCCGAAACAGCATCACCCGTGCAGGCAGGGCGTAATTCCCGGCCCCCGTTCACCGGACAATGGCATGACCTTCCGGTGGGGCCGCACCGGGCGCGCTGCACAAAAACGGCTACTCCTTCCCGAGGAGCGCCATGACCCGCCGGGCGAGTTGCGTGTTGTCCATTATCCCAGCAATATGCCCCGCACCCGTACCATAAAGGTAAACGGGGACGTAGGTCGCCGTGTGGCTTTTGGATCCGAAAACATATCGGATACCGCTCTCGGAGCGGGTAAAATCACCGTCGCAGCTCGGGATGGCGAGCCCCCCGGTTTCATGGTCGGCCGTCACTACGACCAGCGTCCCCGGCGTGCGGTCGGCAAAGTCCATCGCCGCAGCCACGGCACGCTCGAAATCGCGCATTTCGGCCAGTATCTTCTCCGCATCGTTACCATGCGACGCACCGTCGATTAGCGAGCCCTCGACCATCAGCACAAAGCCGCGGCCGACGGAATCGGCATTATGGGCGAGTATTTCCAGTGCCTTCTGCGTGGCGCAGCGCAGGTAATCTTCGCGCCGGATCGTCTTCGGGATATTTTCATCGGTCACGGCACACAGCAACCGTCCCGCACGAACCGGCTCCGCCTCTTCGAGCGAACCGACGACCGCATAGCCGCGGCGGCCGAACGCATCACGATACGAACCGCCCTCGGGGGACTCCTTTTCGAGCCGCCTGCCGGCACCTATGAGCACGTCGATATTGCTCGCCAGCAGGTCGCGCGTAATGGCCTTTTCGTCGCCCCGATCCGGAACATGCGCGTAAAACGCAGCAGGGGTGGCATGCTGGAGATGGCATTTCACGGCAATCCCCGCAGGCATCCCTTCGGCCACCGCCCACTCGATGAGCGACTGCAGACGCCCGCCCCGGGGATCCAGCCCCAACGTACCGTTATTCGTCTTGCTCCCACATGCCAGCGCCGTCCCCGCAGCCGCGGAATCCGTCACCCGGTTGTTGGCCGAATAGGTCGAGATCAGGGCAATACCCTGTGCCCGGTCGAAAGCCGTCGGGGCATAGCCGCCTTCGACGGCGAGCATCGAAACATGCGCCAGGCCCATGCCGTCGCCGATCATATAAATCACATTGCGGACACTGTCGGCGGGTTCCGCAGCCGCTGCGCGGCCCGCTCCGAGCAGGCACAACGCCAGAAACAAAAATGCTTTCTTCATATCCTCGTGCAAAGATAACAGGAATCTGCCAACTTTTTTACTACATTTACACCACTTTAACCACCTTGCAACATGGATGTAAAGATCGCCCCCGACTGGAAAGAGCTGCTCTCTCCCGAATTCGAGAAACCTTATTTCGCCGCCCTTACGCAATTCGTACGGCAGGAATATGCCACGCACCGCATCTACCCGCGCGGCAGCAATATCTTCCGGGCCTTCGACAAATGCCCCTTCGAAAAGCTCAAGGTCGTCATCATCGGCCAGGATCCCTATCACGGTCCCGGACAGGCCAACGGGCTCTGCTTCTCGGTGGCGGACGGCATCCCCTTTCCGCCCTCGCTGCAGAACATCTTCAAGGAGGTTTCCGACGACACCGGGACACCCATCCCCCTGACGGGCAACCTCGACCGCTGGGCCGAGCAGGGGGTGCTGCTGCTCAACGCCGTGCTGACCGTCCGCGCCCACGAGGCCGCCTCGCACGCCGGACACGGGTGGGAGACCTTCACCGACGCCGTGGTACGCGCCATCGCCCAGCGCAAGCAGGGTATCGTCTACATGCTCTGGGGCAGCTATGCACAGAAAAAAGGCGCCATCGCCGACCCGCAGCGCAACTGCATACTCAAGGCCGTGCATCCCTCGCCGCTGTCGGTCTACCGCGGGTTCTTCGGCTGCCGCCACTTCTCGCGCGCCAACGAATACCTCCGCAGCGTGGGGCAGGAACCCATCGTGTGGTAAATCCGGGATAGCCCCGCGCCCACAAACCGAAACGATGGCCACAAAAGAGATACGCACCGATTCCCTGCGGGCATGGCTGCTTGCGGCACGGCCCAAGACGCTGACGGGAGCCACCGTCCCGGTGATGCTGGGCTGCGGCCTTGCGGCGGCGGACGGCGGGTTCGTCCTCTTGCCCGCGGTACTCTGCTTCGCATTCGCCTTGCTGATGCAGATCGACGCCAACCTGATAAACGACCTGTGGGATTACCTGAAAGGCTCCGACGGGGAAGACCGCCTCGGGCCTGAACGCGCCTGCGCCCAGGGGTGGATCACCCCGAAGTCCATGCGGCTGGGCATCGCCGCAACCACACTCGCCGCCTGCGCCGCGGGCTGCGGGCTCATCGCCTACGGGGGCTGGTGGCTCATCGCCGTCGGCGCCGCCTGCGTCCTCTTCGCATTCCTCTACACGGCCGGGCCCTATCCGCTGGCCTACCACGGCTGGGGCGACATGCTCGTATTGCTTTTCTTCGGATTCGTCCCCGTCGGCTGCACGTACTACGTCCTCTGCGGCGGCTGGACATGGCAGGTGGCGGTCGTCGCGGCAGCCTGCGGCCTGGTGATCGACACACTGCTGATGGTCAACAACTACCGTGACCGCGAACAGGATGCCCGCAGCGGCAAACGGACGCTCGTCGTCCGCCTGGGCGAACGGGCAGGACAACGGCTCTACCTGCTGTCGGGATTCGCGGCCGCAGCGCTCTGCCTCGGGCTTTGGGGCGACGGGCGGACATGGGCGGCACTCCTGCCGCTGCTCTACCTGCCGCCGCATGTCGCTGCATGGCGCCGCATGGTACGGATCGGCCGCGGCCGCGAACTGAACGCCGTCCTGGGCGCCACGTCACGCAATATCCTGTTGTTCGGCCTGCTGCTCACACTCGGATTGTTGCTGTAAGGGGAAGCGAAAGGCACAAAAAAATCCCGGACTAACTGATTTAGTCCGGGATTTTACGACGACAATACCGTTTACCCAAGATAGGATTTCAGCAGTTTCGACCGCGACGAGTGGCGCAGGCGGCGGATCGCCTTCTCCTTGATCTGGCGCACGCGTTCGCGCGTCAGGTCGAATTTCTCGCCGATCTCCTCAAGGGTCATCTCCGAGCAGCCGATGCCGAAGAAGTACTTGATGATATCGCGCTCACGCTCCGTGAGGGTTTCGAGGGCCCGCTCCACCTCGGTCGAAAGCGACTCGTTGATCAGCCCGCGGTCGGCATTGGGCGAATCGGGGTTCACCAGCACGTCGAGCAGCGAGTTGTCCTCGCCGTCGGCGAACGGGGCATCGACCGAGACGTGGCGGCCGGCGACACGCAGCGTGTCGGTGACCTTCTCCTTGGGGAGCTCCAGCTCCGTGGCCAGCTCCTCGGGCGACGGCGTACGCTCGTGCTCCTGCTCGAAGCGCGCGAAGGCCTTGTTGATCTTGTTGAGCGATCCCACCTGGTTGAGCGGCAGACGCACGATACGCGACTGTTCGGCCAACGCCTGGAGGATCGACTGGCGAATCCACCATACGGCGTAAGAGATGAATTTAAAACCTCGCGTTTCATCAAACTTCTCGGCGGCCTTGATAAGGCCCAGGTTGCCCTCGTTGATCAGGTCGGGAAGGCTCAGTCCCTGGTTCTGGTATTGCTTGGCAACAGACACCACGAAACGGAGGTTGGCTTTGGTCAGTTTCTCGAGGGCTTCCTGATCTCCTTTCTTGATTCGCTGGGCGAGTTCCACCTCCTCCTCCACCGTGATGAGCTCCTCCTTGCCGATCTCCTGGAGATACTTGTCCAGCGAGGCGCTCTCGCGGTTGGTGATGGATTTCGTAATCTTTAATTGACGCATGTTCTTATTTAACTTCCTAAAAAATTAGCTTCTCAAACAAAACCCGCCCGGGTCGTCCTGCTATTCCACAAGCACGTAGCTTGCAGCACGGCCGTTGGGATAGATGCCGTCGATCGAACGTACCTTGTCGGTCAAGCGCTCCATGTCGGAGAGCGAGTAGACCGGACGGTCGTTGATGTGGGTAATCACAAATCCCTGCTTAACGCGGGCGCGGGCCAGAATTCCGTCGGCCTTGATGCCGACCACCTGCACGCCGCCCTTGATATCGAGCTCACGGCAGAGTTTGGCGCCCGCATCGGCGAACTTACCTCCGAGAACCTCGACCATATCGACGTCTTCTTTGGTAATTAATTCCGTTTTACCTGCTTTATTACGCAATGTAACGTCAATTTGTTTCACCTTGCCGTCTCTTTTTACCGATAATTTAACCTTATCGTTGGGTCGGCGGCGACCGATCTGCTCGGAGAGCGTCGCATTGTCGTTGATCTTCACGCCGTCGATGTCCAGGATGACGTCGCCCTTGCGGATACCGGCCTCCGAAGCCGAACCGCCTTCGACAACGCTGCTGACATAGGCGCCGCCCAGTTCCTTGATGCCGGTCTCCTCACCCATGTTGTCGATGAAGTCCTGGTCGACGATGCCATAGCGGATTCCCAGCAGCGCACGCTGCACGATGCCGTACTCCTTCAGGTCGACGACCACCTTGCGGACGATCGACTCGGGGATGGCGAACGAATAACCCACGTAGCTGCCCGTCTGCGATTTGATCAGCGTGTTGATACCCACCAGTTCGCCGTGCGTATTGACCAGCGCACCGCCCGAATTGCCCGGGTTCACCGCGGCATCGGTCTGGATGAAAGCCTCGATGCTGAAATCGTTGGGAATCACGCCCAGGTTACGCGCCTTGGCGCTCACGATGCCGGCCGTGATGGTCGATTGCAGGTCGAAAGGCGAACCGATCGCCAGCACCCACTCGCCCAGGCGCAGTGCGTCCGACGAACCGAACGGCACGGTCGGCAGGTCGGCGGCCTCGATTTTCAGCAGCGCAAGGTCGGTCGCCGAGTCCTTGCCGATGAGCTTGGCCTCGAACGTGCGGCCGTCGTTGAGCTTCACTTTGAGCTTCGAGGCCCCGTCCACGACGTGGTTGTTGGTGACGACATAGCCGTCCTCGGAGATGATGACACCCGAACCGCCGGCACGCTGCTCGCGGAACTGCGGCCCTTCGTCATACCCCTGCGGGATACCGAAGAACTCCAGGAAGGGATCGTACCCCCGGCGGCGCGGCATCTCCACCTGCTGCACGGCCTCGATGTTGACGACGGCTTTCACCGCGTTCTCGGCGGCGTACGTCAGGTCGGGGTACTGCTCGGCCTGATACGATGTGACCTGCGTCCCCAGCGCGGGCGTGCGTTCCACCTCACGCTCGATATATTGCACCGAACCCTCGCGGGGCGCGGCAACTTTCCAAGCCGTAAATCCGCCTGCTGCGGCCGACACGGCAACTACTCCTAAAATTAAAAATGCCTTTTTCATAATCACTAATTGGTTCAATAAATTAATCAGAGGCAACTTCCGCCATAGGCTATTAATTTTTTATTTCGTAGGACAAACGAACTAAAACGTCCGGTTAGTATGCGGATATAGGCAAAAATCGGGACATCCGCGCCGAATGTCCCGATCTGCCGTGTCCCGGAGCGTTACAGCCCGAACTCTTTACGGATGCAATCCACCGCGTCGAGCTTCTCCCATCCGAAATACTCGATCTCGCGTTCCACTTCGCGGCCGTTCTCCCAGACCTTCTCGACCCGCTTATAAGGACGGTTGCCGAAATGCCCGTAGGAAGCCGTAGCCTCGAAGATCGGGTTCTTCAGCCCGAAGCGTTTCACGATCGCGGCGGGGCGCAGGTCGAAAAGCCTGCCGATGCGGCGGGCGATCTCGCCGTCGGTCATCCCCTCCAGCGCCGCGGGGCGCGGCGAACGGTAGGTGTCGACGTAGATCGACAGCGGCTGGGCGATGCCGATGGCATAGGATAACTCGACGAGCACTTCGTCGGCGACGCCTGCCGCCACCAGGTTCTTGGCGATGTGCCGGGCGGCATAGGCCGCCGAGCGGTCTACCTTCGACGAGTCCTTGCCCGAAAATGCCCCGCCGCCGTGTGCGCCGCGGCCACCGTAGGTATCGACGATGATCTTGCGCCCCGTGAGGCCGGTGTCGCCGTGGGGGCCGCCGATCACGAACTTGCCCGTGGGATTGACGTGCAGGATGTAGTCGTCGCCGATCAGCCCGGCCAGCTTGTCGCCGGCACGCTCCAGGCGCGCCTTGACGCGCGGGATGAGGATCGTGCGCACATCCTCGCGGATGCGCTCCTGCATCCGCTCCTCGGCCTCTTTCTCCGTGAGGCCGTTGCCGGGCAGGATGAACTCGTCGTGCTGCGTCGACACCACGATGGTATGCACACGCAGCGGTTTGTTCGTCTGTTCGTCATACTCGATCGTCACCTGCGACTTGGAATCGGGACGCAGGTAGGTCATCGCCTCGCCTTCACGGCGGATGACGGCCAGCTCCTTTGAGGATGACGTGCGAGAGGATCAGCGTCGCAGGCATCATCTCGCGGGTTTCGTTGCAGGCATAGCCGAACATGATGCCCTGGTCGCCGGCGCCCTGGTCTTCCTCGGCGGCACGCACGACGCCCTGGTTGATGTCGGACGACTGCTCGTGGATGGCCGACAGGATACCGCACGAATTGCAGTCGAACTGGTACTCGCTCTTCGTATATCCGATGCGGTTGATGACGCGGCGCGCCACGCCCTGCACGTCGACATAGGCATCCGAACGCACTTCACCCGCCACGACCACCAGCCCGGTGGTGCACAGCGTTTCGCAGGCGACCTTCGAATTGGCATCGCGGCGCAGGAATTCGTCGAGGATGGCGTCGGAAATCTGGTCTGAAACTTTATCGGGGTGCCCCTCGGACACCGACTCCGATGTAAACAAAAAGCCCATTTTCATACATTTTTAATGGTTAAACGTATAAAATGGGAAAAATTGGCTGTTGGAATAAAAAATAAGCTGTTTTAGCAATTTTTTACTGTGGTTGCAATCAGTCAAATCTTTCCACATTTTCCCGCTTGACAGACGGGACTGCAAAGATACGCAGGATTTTCACAATATGCAAAAAAAACATACCTTTGCATCCGACAATTCTTAACACTCCGTATATGAAAAGATTTTTCCTCGCCGCACTGCTCCTGTGCGCCGCCGTGGCCTTCACAGGCTGCGACAGCGATGACGACGAGCTGTACGACACCCTCTCGGGGAGAGTCTGGGCGGGCGACCTGGGATTCTACCAGGACGGGCGCATCCCCCTGGAAAGCTATGTCTATTTCGGGGCGGACGGCTTCGGCACCGACGAGCTCCGCTACGCCGACACGGGGCGTTACCTCGACACGCTCAACATCCAGTGGGACGCCTACGACGACAAAATCTACATCAGCTACGGGCGGGCCGATTACCCGCGCGAACTGCGCAACGTATACATCCGCCGGGGCAGGCTGACAGGCGAACTTTTCATCGACGGGCAATACTACGACCGGATCACACTCTACATGCAATAGGGCATTGCCCGGCAAAACCCGGACAGGCACCGATTCCGGGCTGCGCCCGACAGAAACGATCCAGGCAGGTTCCGGACTGCGGAATTCCGGTGTGACGACCGCCTTGCAAACAAGGCCCCGAATATGATTTCGGGGCCTTGTCCATTGTGTAATTCGGGCTCTCCGCACATTCGGGCGCGGGGAACCCGGGCGATTATTTACCGAGCAGCTTCTTGACCTCCGCAGCCACCGTGGCACCGTTATAGCCGAACTTCTCGTCCAGCACCTTGTAGGGCGCCGACCAGCCGAAGTGGTCCAGGCCGTGAATCATACCCTTCTCGCCCACGAGCCCGAGCAGGTTCACGGGAAGCCCCGACGTCAGACCGTAGCGGACAACGCCGGCAGGCAGGATGCCCTCCTGATAGGATTTGGGCTGGTCACGGAACAAGCCCTCGCTCGGGACATTCACCACGCGCACCGAAATACCTTCGGCAGCCAGCAGTTCGGCCCCTTCGACAAGCGTAGCGACCTCCGAACCGGTAGCCACCATGACGACCTCGGGTTTGGCCGAATCCATCACCACGTAACCGCCCTTCGAAACCTGCGCGGCCTCTTCGCGGCGGCTCGTACCCAATGCCGGCAGCGTTTTGATGTTCTGGCGCGAGAGCACGAGCGCCACGGGGCGGTGCTCCTCGACGGCCAGTTTCCACGCCATGACCGTCTCATCGCCGTCGGCAGGACGCAGCACAAGCATCGAACGCTCGTCGTGATGGTTCTTCAGGTGCTCCATCAGGCGTATCTGCGCCTCATGTTCGACGGGCTGGTGCGTCGGGCCATCCTCGCCCACGCGGAACGAGTCGTGCGTCCAGACATAGATCACGTGCAGGCGCATCAGCGCCGAAAGGCGCACGGCGGGTTTCATGTAGTCCGAGAAGACGAAGAACGTGCCGCACACCGGAATCACACCCCCGTGCAGCGCCATGCCGTTCGCCACGCAGGCCATCGTCAGTTCCGAGACTCCAGCCTGGAAGAACTTGCCGCTGAAGTCGCCCTTCGTGAAGGCCTTGGTCTTCTTGAGGAAGCCGTCGGTCTTGTCCGAATTGGAGAGGTCGGCCGAAGCCACGATCATGTTCTCGATCGTCTCGGCGAAGACGCCCAGCACCGCAGCCGATGCCGCGCGCGTCGCAACGCCGGCCTTTACCTCGATGGACTTGTAGTCGATCTCGGGCAGGTGCCCCGAAAGGAACATGTCGAGCTTGCGGGCCAAGTCGCCGTGCTCGCCGCGCCACGTCTTCTCGACCCCGGCCTGGCGGGCAGCCCATGCACGGAGGCGCTTCGCGGCGCTCAGCGAAGGCCTCGCGGCTCTCGTCGAACACGGAGAACGGGTTTTCAGGATCGCCCCCGAGGTTTTTCACCGTGGCGGCGAAATCGGCGCCTGCCGCCGTAAGCGGCTGCCCGTGGGTCGATACCTTGTCCTCGAAACTCCCGCCGTCGGTAGTGCGGGCACCCTTGCCCATGACCGTATGGCCGATGATGAGCGTCGGGCGTTCCGTTTCGGAATTGGCCGCCACGAGCGCCTCGCGGATTTCATTGATATTGTGCCCGTCGACCGACAGTACGTTCCAGCCCCAGGCTTCGTATTTCATGGCCACGTTCTCGGTGTCCACCTCATCGACCTTGGTCGAAAGCTGGATGTTGTTCGAGTCGTAGTACATGATGAAGTTGCTCAGGCCCAGATGGCCGGCGATGCGGCCCACGCCCTGCGAAATCTCCTCCTCGACGGCGCCGTCCGAGATGTAGGCATAGGTCTTGTGCGCCATCCACTCGCCGAAGCGGGCCGCCATGAACCGCTCCGCGATGGCAGCGCCCAGCGCCATGGCATGTCCCTGTCCGAGCGGGCCGGAGGTATTCTCCACACCGCGCATCACGTCCACCTCGGGGTGGCCGGGCGTCACGCTACCCCACTGGCGCAGCGATTGCAGGTCTTCGGTCGTATAGTATCCAGCCAGCGACAGCACCGAGTAGAGCATCGGCGACATGTGGCCCGGATCGAGGAAGAAACGGTCGCGGTAGGGATACGCCATATTATCGGGGTCGTAACGCAGGAACTCGGTGAAGAGCACCGTGATGAAATCCGCGCCGCCCATGGCGCCGCCGGGATGCCCCGATTTGGCTTTCTCGACCATGGCGGCCGAAAGGATACGGATATTGTCGGCCACACGGGTCAGTTTGGAATTGGTAGATGACATATCAGTCTGTGGTTTTTATGGTTTTGTCTTAAGGTTCTCGTTGCAAAAGTAATAAAAAAGATATTATCCAACCTGTTTTAACTCCAAAATATTTGCTTTTTTTCTATCTTTTTCTTTGCATAAGGCAAAGTGACGGTAAATTTCCGAGCATCCGTCGAGGGAATGTCGAACATCGTGTCCATCATGATCGCCTCGCAGATCGACCGCAGGCCGCGCGCTCCGAGCTTGAACTCCACGGCCTTGTCGACGATGTAGTCCAGCACCGCCTCGTCGAAGGTGAGCTTCACGCCGTCCAGCTCGAACAGGCGCTTGTACTGCTTGACGATGGCATTCTTCGGCTCGGTGAGGATCGAGCGCAGCGCCTCGCGCGCAAGCGGCTGCATGTAGGTCAGCACCGGGAGACGTCCCACCAGCTCGGGAATCAGCCCGAAGGACTTGAGGTCCTGGGGCGTGATGTACTGCATCAGGTTGGAGCGGTCGATCCGGTCGGCATTCAGCCGCCCGTATCCCATGGCGCGGGTGTTCAGGCGCTGGGCGATCTTCTTCTCCACGCCGTCGAACGCTCCGCCGCAGATGAAGAGGATATTGCGCGTGTCGACCTGGATGAACTTCTGCTCGGGGTGTTTGCGCCCGCCCTGGGGCGGTACGTTCACCACCGTGCCTTCGAGGATCTTAAGCAGCGCCTGCTGCACGCCCTCGCCGCTGACGTCGCGCGTGATCCTGGGGTTGTCCGACTTGCGGGCTATCTTGTCGATCTCGTCGATGAAGACGATACCGCGCTCCGTCTCGGCCACATCGTAGTCGGCCACCTGCAGGAGTCGCGAGAGGATGCTCTCCACGTCCTCGCCGACATAGCCCGCCTCTGTGAAGACGGTGGCATCGACGATGGTGAACGGCACCTTTGAGCAACCTGGCGATCGTGCGCGCCATCAGCGTCTTGCCCGTGCCGGTGGGGTCCCACCAGCATGATGTTCGACTTGTCGATCTCCATGTCGTCCTCCTTGGGGGCGTAAAGCAGCCGTTTGTAGTGGTTGTAGACCGCTACGGCCATATAGCGCTTGGCGTCGTCCTGACCGATGACATACTGGTCGAGGAACTCCTTGATCTGCGCCGGCTTGAGCAGCTCCTCCTTCTTGAAAGGTGCCGCAGCGGCACGCCGCTGCGTCCGAGGCCACGTCGTTCTCAACGATGATCTTATAGCCGTTCTCGATACATTTGTTGCAGATATTGGCACCGTCCACGCCCTGGAACATGATCTCCACATCCCCGCGCTTGGCACCGCAGAACGAGCAGCTGTCGCCGCCCGTTCCGCCCCGATGGTTATTGTTGTTCTTATTCTGTGCCATCACTTCACGCGTTTTGAAAGTACCTCGTCGATCAGCCCGTAATCCTTCGCCTCGCGGGCCGACAGCCAGTAGTCGCGGTCGGCGTCCTTCTCGATCTTCTTGACCGGGACGCCCGAATGCGCCGCGAGGATCTCGTACAGCTCGCGCTTGGTTTTCATGATCTCGCGCGCCGTGATCTCGATGTCGGAAGCCTGTCCCTGCACGCCGCCCAGCGGCTGGTGGATCATCACCCGCGAATGGGGCAGCGCCGAGCGCTTGCCCTTGGCACCCGCAGTGAGGAGCACGGCTCCCATCGAGGCGGCCAGCCCCGTGCAGATGGTCGCCACGTCGGAATTGACGAGCTGCATGGTGTCGTAAATGCCCAGTCCGGCCGAAACCGACCCGCCGGGCGAATTAATATATATCTGTATGTCCTTTTCGGGATCGACCGATTCGAGGAAGAGCAGCTGTGCCTGGATGATATTGGCCGCGTCGTCGTAGATCGGCGCGCCGAGGAAGATGATGCGATCCATCATCAGGCGCGAAGAAGACATCCATCGTTGCGATGTTCAGCTGACGCTCCTCGATGATCGTCGGCGACACATACGATGCGCTGACCGACTGGAAGTCATGCAGTTTCAGCGAACTGATGCCGCAATGGTTCCGTGCGTATTTTTCAAATTCTGACATATTGTGAAGAGTTTTCATCAAACAAAAGGACTTTGCAAACATCACGCCTGCAAAGTCCAAAGATAAGATTTTTTCCGCAAATACTAAAGTGCCTGGGCCAATTTGGCGAAATCCTCCGCAGATACGGCTTTTTCCGTTACCTTGATCTTCGATTTCACATCCTCCACGACCTTCATCTCGTAGAGTTTCTCGTAGATCTTCTGACCCTGCTCCTTGTCGGCGAGGATCTTCTCGGCATAGCCGGCGAGCATATCCTCGGGAGCCGACGGCATCCCGTACTGCGCGAACTGCGCGGCGGCCAGCGACTTGGCCTCGGCGAGCGCCTCCTCCTTTGTTACGGAGAGGTTGTCCTGCTTGATGAAGTGCTTCTGGAGGTAATTCCACGTGAACATCTTCAGGAACTGGTCGAAGTCCTTCTCGATCTCCTCCATCGTGAACTTGCCCTCGTTGATCGTATAGAGCCAGCGCTTGAGGAATGCCTCGGGCATCTTCAGCGTCGGCTTTCTTGACGAGGTAGTCGCGCACCTCGAGCGTGAAGAGGTAGTCGCTTTCGCGGCGGAGCTCCTGCCCGATTTGTGCGTCGATGAACTTATCCAGCCCGGCCTCGTCGGTAACCTCGCCTGCGGGGAAGGCCATCTTGAAGAACTCCTCGTTCAGCTCCGGTTCGGCGAACTTGCGGATCTTGGTGATCTCCAGCGAGAATTCGGGGTTGATGCCCTCCAACTCGTCCTCCTTGACCTGCAGCACGGCAGCACGCTGCGACGGGTTCTTGTAAAGTTCGTTGACGTTGACCGTGGTCTTGAAGCCCACCTTCTTGCCGATGAACGGCTTGCGCTCCTCCTCCGACATCGAGATCAACCCGACGTAAGCGTCGGCAACGTTCATCTCGCCGTTGTCGAGCGTTACGGACAGCGCCTCGTCCGAGGTAACCTCCCCGGCATCGACCAGACGGCCGAAGCGACGCAGGAAGTTCGAACGATAGTCGTCGTGCATCTTCTTCTCGATCTTGATCTTGTGGTAGGTCAGCTTGTCCTTCTCCGACAGGTCGAGCTTGATCTCCGGAGCCTCGCCGATCTCAAACACGAACTCGAACTCCTTGCCGTTGTCGAAGTCGAAATCGCCCTGCTCCTCCGCGGGAATCACGTCGCCCAGATAGTCGATGCCCTCCTTCTGGAGATACTCGAAAACGGCGTTCGAAGCCTTGCGGTAGGACTGTTCGGCCAGCACGCCCTTGCCGTACATTTTCCGGATGATGCCCATGGGGACCATGCCCGGGACGGAAGCCCGGAATGTTGGCCTTGCGCTTGTACTCGCGCAGCGCCTTCTCGACCTCCTGCCCGTAATCCTCCTCGCCCACCGTCACCCGGAGCAGCGAGTTGTTTTCTTCGCGTTGTTCTCTTACGATCTTCATAATGAATGGTTGCTATATTGTTGTTATCCTATTTTCCGTTCCGAAATCGGGTTGCAAAGATAGCGATTTTCACCGAGAAAGCAACAATTTTTTCTAAAATATATGTGTACCAGCCTATTCTGCGGCAGGCAGGTCGCGCTGCACGGTAACAGCATACCCGTCCATCTGGGCGAGGTAAGCTTCGATGCGTCCTGCGGCGAGCTCGCCCTGCGACGGTGCGACGACGGCACCGAGCCGTTGTTCAAACGGCGCCGCGAGCGACGGCAGCAACTGAGAGACGAAATAGCGGGCATCGGCGAGCGCCGCGTCGGTGTACTCGCGTTCGTAGACTGCCGTATACTTTTCGGCCAGCGCCGGAAGCCGGGGATTGAAATTCACGTTGACCAGCATCCCGCCGCCGCGCGGGGCACGCGCCAGCCCGACGATGTTGTCCGACAAAGGCTCCACGCCGCAATCGCCGCCGAGGCCGTCGACCAAAAGCGAAATATCGCGGAACCAAAAGCTTTCGTCCACGGGCATTTCGATTTCGAACGTCACCGTACGCCCCTCGGTGTCTTTGCGGATCCGGGCACCTTCGCGCATGGCGACATATTCGTAAACCTCGTCCCACGAAGCGACCCAGAGCGCGTCGCTGCCGGCTTTGCCATAAAGGCGGTAAACCTTTTCGAGCATCTCCCCGCATAGCTCCTGTCGCCGCGGTGGATCGTAAGTCCGACCCAATACGGGTTGCCGGAAACCGCCTGTTCGGCCAACTCGGCCAGTTTTTTATCGGGATCGGAATTGTTGCCGCCACCGTAGGTCTGCCCTTTGCGCAAATCGCCGCACGTGTGCAAATAAATGCGGGTCTGCCACGCGAGGGAGTTGCGGGTAAAATGGATCAGATCGGATTGCTGCGCCGCCTCGGCATAGGCCTCGTTACCGTCGGGAAGCCCCAGTACTTTCATCCGCAGCCCGAGTTTTTCACAGACTTTGTCGTAGTCGTCGCGGAAACCCTGCGCGATCAGCGCCGGGTCGGCCTTGCCGTAAACCCGCTCGTCGACGTTGTGGAAAAGCATCGAAACGCCGAAATCGGAGAGCAGGCGCAACTCTTCCCACGAAATATACATGCTGTCGGCACCTGTCCGGACAAGGTCTTTGACATAGGTATTGGCGGGATCATCCGCCCTGCCCCAGGTAGGCCAAACGGAACAGCTGAACCCGAAGCGGCGGTCGTTGCCGCAGCCGTCGGTCATCACAAGCGCATGGTCAGGGACATAACCCGAGGTGGGGATGCCGTCCAAATGGCGGAATTCCCGGTCGTCGATCCACCTGGCATTGATCAAGCTCCAGACGAGGGAGTAAGCCGTGACATAGGAATCGTCGCAGGTAAATGTAAACGCGAAATGTTTGTCGTATTTGAGGGGTGCGAAGCGCAGCGAAACGTCGTCCGGGGACACCCCGTCCGGAAGCGAGAACCGCAGCCGTACGATATTGCCGGCACCCCCGGCACGGCTCAGGCCGAGGGGGAATCGCCGCATTCGCGGAGGCACAGTCGATTCCGCCCGAAAAACCGACAGCATATACGTCCTGCCGGGGATAGTCGGCCTTTTTCCGGAACCTGACGTCGAGACGGGCACCGAAAGGGCGGGCACACCGACCTCTTTCGCCCACGGCAGCGAAGCGATCTGCTCGGTCTGTGTCCGTCCGTCGGCAGCGATATAAGATGCCTGAAGGGTGAACAGTGCGGTCAGGTCGGCACCGCCGTCGAAACGGTAAGTCAGCGGCGTGGTGTCGGGATCGGTCGTCTGCGGTTGTTTCGGGATACGGATACAAGCCACGATGAATGCAGCAGCGAGTAAAGGCAGAAAGAACCTGGGAAATATTTTACTCATAAGGGACGCAAGGTTTGTGCAAAGATAGGCAAAAAATTCGTCATATGCCGGGTTTTTCGTATCTTTGCATCCGATGTTCAAAAAGAGAAAATGAAAAAGTTCGCAAGCGTTCTGTTATTCGGCCTGCTGCTCGCGTCGTGCGGCGGAAATCAGGCCCGTGCCAAACGCCCCGAGGCTCCTGTCGCGCCGAAAGAATACACGTACAGCGTCCGCGCGGTATATCCTCACCCGACGACCAGTTATACGCAGGGGCTGCAATTCGCCGACGGCATGCTGTGGGAAGGCACCGGGGAGCACGGCGAGTCGGTCGTGCAGACCCTCGACCTCGAAACCGGGCGCACGGAGGTGTTCGCACGGCTGCCGCAGGAGGATTTCGGCGAAGGGATCACGCTGCTCGACGGCAAGTTGTACCAGCTCACGTGGCAATCGAACAAAGCCTATGTCTACGACCTGAAAACAGGCAAGAAAATCAAGGAGTTCCGCTACCCCGGCGAAGGCTGGGGACTGACCACCGACGGGCAAAAGCTCTACATGTCGGACGGCACGGCCAATATCTACACGCTCGACCCTGCGACGTTCAAACGCGAGAAACGCACGACGGTGACGCTCAAAGGCATGGCGATCAATTTCCTCAACGAGCTGGAGTGGATCGACGGCAAGTTGTGGGCCAACGTCTACACGACCGACCAGATCGTCATCATCGACCCGGCGACAGGCGTGGTCGAAGGGGTCGTAGACCTCACGGGACTGTTGCCCGACGGAGGAGGTTACGCCCACGACCGACGTACTGAACGGCATCGCATACGATGCCGCCGGGAAGCGCATCTTCGTGACGGGCAAGAACTGGAGCAAACTCTTCGAAATAGAAATCATCGGAAAGTAAATGGCAAACAAGTTATACGAGGCGCTCGAATCCCGCATCCTGCTGCTCGACGGCGGCTTCGGCACCATGGTCCAGCAGTACGGACTCACAGAGGAGGACTACCGCGGCGAACGGTTCCGCGACTGGAACGTACTGCTCAAGGGGTGCAACGACCTGCTGGCGGTGACACGCCCCGGGGCGGTGCGCGAAATACACGTAAAATACCTGCAGGCGGGCGCCGACATCATCGAGACCGACTCTTTCAACGCCAACGCCGTGTCGCTGGCCGACTACGGGCTGGAGGCATACGCCTATGAGATTTCGCGTGCGGCGGCCGGGGTGGCACGCAGCGCAGCCGACGAATTCACGGCCCGCAACCCGCAGAAACCCCGCTTCGTCGCCGGGTCGATGGGCCCCACGAACCGTACGGCCTCGATGTCGGCCGACGTGGCCAACCCCGCGGCCCGCGAGGTGACCTTCGCACAGCTGGTCGAAGCCTACACCGACCAGGCGCGCGGCCTCGTGGACGGCGGCGCGGATATCCTGCTGGTCGAAACCGTTTTCGACACGCTCAACGCCAAGGCGGCCCTCTACGCCATCGACACGCTGGCCGCACAGCTCGGACGCGCGATCCCCGTCATGGTCTCCGGGACGCTGGCCGACGCCAGCGGCCGCACCCTCTCGGGACAGACCGTCGAGGCCTTCTACGTCTCGGTGTCGCACGCGCGGCTGCTCTCCATCGGCTTCAACTGCGCCTATGGCGCCCGACAACTGATGCCCTACCTCGAACGGCTGGCCGCGGTGGCCGAATTCCGCATCTCGGCACACCCCAACGCCGGGCTCCCCAATGTCATGGGCGGCTACGACGAAACACCCGAGATGTTCGCCCGCGACGTCGGCGAATACATGCGCCGCGGGCTGGTAAACATCGTCGGCGGATGCTGCGGCACCACGCCGGCACATATCTTCGAGCTGGCGAAGATCGCAGGGAACTACGCCCCGCGCCCCGTGCCGGCACCCAAACATGTCACGACGCTGAGCGGCCTCGAACCGCTGCGCATCGTCCCCGAAGCCAATTTCGTGAACGTCGGCGAGCGCACGAACGTCGCCGGATCGGCCAAATTCGCGCGGCTGATCCGCGAAGGCAACTACGAGGAGGCGCTCTCCATCGCCCGCGCCCAGGTCGACGCCGGGGCACAGATCGTCGATGTCTGCATGGACGACGGACTGATCGACGGCGTGGAAGCCATGCGCACGTTCCTCAATCTGATGGCCTCGGAGCCCGAGATCGCCCGCGTGCCGACGATGATCGACTCGTCGAAATGGGAGGTGCTCGTGGCCGGGTTGCAGGTCACGCAGGGCAAGGCCGTCGTAAACTCCATCTCGCTCAAGGAGGGCGAAGCCGGAGTTCCTGCGCCGCGCGCAGGAGATACACCGCTACGGTGCGGCCGCCGTGGTGATGCTCTTCGACGAGCGGGGACAGGCCGACACCTACGAACGTAAGACGGAGGTGGCCTCACGCGCCTACAAACTGCTCACCGATGCGGGATTCCCTGCCGAGGACATCATCTTCGACCCCAACGTGCTGGCCGTGGCGACGGGAATTCCCGAGCACGACGGCTATGCCAAGGCCTTCATCGACGCCACGCGCTGGATCAAGCACAACCTGCCCCATGCCAAGGTCTCGGGCGGCGTCTCGAACCTCTCGTTCGCCTTCCGCGGCAACAACGCCGTGCGCGAGGCGATGCACTCGGCATTCCTCTACCACGCCATCCGGGCCGGCATGGACATGGGCATCGTCAATCCCCAGATGGTGCGGGTTTACAGCGAGATCGAGCCCGAGCTGCTCGAACGCGTCGAGGACGTGATCCTCTGCCGCCGTGCGGATGCTGCCGAGCGGCTCACCGAATACGCCCAGCAAGTGCGCACGGTTGCCCAGACGCAGCCCCAGGCTCCCGACGCATGGCGCGCGGGGACGCTCGGCGAGCGTATCGGCCACGCGATGCTCAAGGGCGTGGCGGACTACATCGAGCAGGATGCGCTGGAGGGCTACGAGGCGCTGGGAAGCCCGATGGAGGTGATCGACCGGCTGCTGATGCCCGCCATGGAGCGTGTCGGCACGCTCTTCGGCGAGGGCAAGATGTTCCTGCCGCAGGTCGTGAAAACCGCCCGCGTGATGAAGCGCGCCGTGGCGGCGCTTACGCCCTACATTGAGCAGGGGGCGGCCGGGGTGTCGAACCGCGCGGGCAAGGTGCTGATCGCCACCGTGAAAGGCGACGTGCACGACATCGGAAAGAATATCGTGGCGGTCGTGATGGCCTGCAACGGATACGAAATAAAGGATCTGGGCGTGATGGTCGAGTCGCAGCGCATCGTCGACGAGGCGGTGGCGTGGGCGCGCAGTGCATCTGCCTGAGCGGGCTGATCACCCCGTCGCTCGACGAGATGGCGCATGTCTGCGAGGAGCTGGAACGCCGCGCCCTGCGCATCCCGGTCATTATCGGCGGCGCGACGACCTCCGACCTGCACACGGCGGTGAAGATCGCCCCGGTCTACGCGGGCGTGGTTGTCCATTCGCCCAACGCCAGCCGCAACAGCCAGATACTGGCACAACTGCTGGGCTCCGACGGGGCGCTTTACGCCGACAAAGTCCGCACCGGACAGCAGGCTATGCGGAGCGAATACGAGCACGCCGAGCGCACGCGCAACCTGATCCCGATCGCCGAGGCGCGCAAAGCCCGCAAGGGCGCCACACCGCACCGTCCCGTCGTACCGGCGCACCCCGGACGGATGGTCTTCCCCGATTTCGACGTGGCCGATGCCGAGCCCTACATCGACTGGAACTTCTTTTTCCCGGCATGGGGGCTGAAAGGGCGTTACCCCGAGATCCTCGACCACCCCGAAAAGGGGGAGGAGGCCCGCAAGGTATTCGCCGACGCGCAGGCGCTGCTGGCACGCATCCGCGACGAGCGGTTGCTCACGCTGCAAGCCGCCGTAGGCATCTTCCCGGCGCGTTCCGAGGGCGACGACATCTGGATCACAGACCCCAAGGGCCGCGAACACCGCTTGGCGATGCTCCGCAACCAGACGCGCGGCGAGGAGAACCTCTCGCTGGCGGACTTCATCGCCCCGAACGGCGACTGGATCGGCTGCTTCGCCCTGACGGCCGGCATCGGGCTGAAGGAGCTGGCGGAAAAGTTCCGCGCCGCGGGCGACGACTACAACGCCATCATGGCCAAGCTGCTGGCTGACCGCCTGACCGAGGCGTTCGCCGAAGCCGTGCACTCGTTCGTGCGCCGGCAGATGTGGGGTTACGAAACCGGCGAAGCGCCCACTCCCCGGCACGTCATCCGCGGCGAATACCGCGGCCGCAGGATGGCGTTCGGTTACCCCGCATCGCCCGACCACTCGCTCAAGCGCGAGGTTTTCGACCTGCTGGCGGCCGAGCTGACCACGGGCATGAAACTCACGGAAAATTACATGGTCGATCCCGGGGAGGCACTCTGCGGACTGCTGCTGGCCGACGCGGACTACTTCTCGGTCGGCACGGTCGACACCGAACAACTGCTCGACTATGCCCGGCGCCTCGGGCTTGATGTCGAACTGGTCAAAAAACTCATACCGCATAATATCTAAAACCCCATGAATGTCGTAGACATCATCAATAAAGCCATTTCGGAACGCCGTACGCGCTTTGCCTTCGAACTGCTGCCGCCGCTCAAAGGAGACGGCTGCTGCGGCGTCTTCGGAAGCATCGACCGGCTGATCGGCTTCGACCCAGCCTACATCAACGTGACGTTCCACCGCGAAGGCATCAAGCAGGCGGTGCGCCCCGACGGCAGCGTCGAATGGCACGTCGTGCGCCGCCGCCCCGGCACGGTAGGCATCTCGGCCGCCATCCAGAAGAAATACGACGTGGAAGTCGTGCCGCACCTGATCTGCGGCGGACAGTCGAAATACGACATCGAGGACGCGCTGATCGACCTCGACTTCCTCGGCCTGCACAACGTACTGGCGCTGCGCGGCGACAAGTCGCAGAACGAACAGCGCTTCATGCCCCACCCGCAGGGACACGCCCATGCCGTGGACCTCGTGCGGCAGATCGCCGCCATGAACCGCGGGGAGTTCGTCGACGGCGAGGTCGAGGAGTGCCACCACTCGAAATTCTCGATCGGCGTGGCGGGTTACCCGGAGATGCACGAGGAAGCCGCCTCGCCCGAGGCCGACATCGCCTGCCTCAAGGCGAAGGTCGACGCCGGGGCGGAATACGTCGTCACGCAGCTCTTCTACGACAACGCGCGGTTCTTCGACTACGTGCGCCGGTGCCGTGAGGCCGGCATCACCGTCCCGATCATCCCGGGCATCAAGCCGTTATCGACGGTGCGCCACCTGACACTACTGCCCCAGACCTTCGGCTGCCATATCCCCGAGGAACTCGGGCGCGAGGTGCTGCGCCACAAGGACGACCCGAAGGCCGTCCGCGAAGTCGGAACCGAGTGGGCCGTCGCCCAGAGCCGGGAGCTGGTCGAAGCGGGCGTCCCCGTCCTGCACTACTACCCGATGGGCAAGGCCGACAACATCATCAAGATTGCAAAAGCGATATTTTAAACGACACGAATGAATCCCACTGAATTCCGCCGCCACCTGCATGCACACCCCGAACTGTCGTTCAAGGAACACGACACGGCAGCCTTCATCGCTGACCGGCTCACGGAGCTGGGCATCGAGCACCGTCCTATCGCCCGAACGGGCGTGCTGGCCTGGATCGAAGGACGCGGGAAAGCCGATCCCAAACGCCGCGCCGTAGTACTGCGCGCCGACATCGACGCCCTGCCGATCACCGAACAGAACGACATCGGCTGGCGGTCATGCACCCCCGGCGTCATGCACGCCTGCGGCCACGACATGCACGCGGCGGTACTCTTCGGGGTATTGCAGCAGCTCGCCGCCGAACCCGACTTCCGCGGCACGCTCTTCGGGCTGTTCCAGCCGGGCGAGGAGTGCAACCCGGGCGGTGCCTCGCTGGTGCTGGCCGAAAACCCGTTCGACGGGTACGAGGTGCGTGCCGTGGTCGGCGAACACGTCGAACCGCAGCTGGAGGTCGGGACCCTCGGATTCCGGGCCGGCAAGTACATGGCCGCCAGCGACGAACTGCGCTTCTCGGTACGCGGCACGGGCGGGCACGGCGCCATGCGCCCGCAGTTGAAAGACCCCGTAGCGGCCGCCGCGGAGTTCGTGACGCGGCTCATCGCGCTCAACCACGAGGAGTGCGTGCTCTCGATCGGCCGCGTGGAGGCCGGGGGCGCCACGAACATCGTGCCCGACGAAGTCTACCTGGAGGGGACGCTGCGCACGTTCGACGAGCGTGAGCGCGAAATCATCCACCAGCGCATCCGTAACATCGCCGCCGAGATCGACAAGCGCCTGGGGGTGCGGATCGCCGTCGACATCAGCCACGGTTACCCCTGCGTGGTCAACGACGAACACCTCGTGAAGCAGGCCGCGGCACTGGCCCGCGAGGAGAAATTGCAGGTCGAAATGCTGCCGCTGCGCACCACGGCCGAGGATTTCGGCTTTTACTGCACCAAATATCCGTCGCTGTTCTACCGGCTGGGCGTGGGCGCCGCGGCCGGACGCCCCACACGGCGACATTCAACCCCGACGAAGGGGCTATCAACGTGGGCATCGGCTTCATGAAGCGCCTTGCCCTGCAAATTCTGAAGAAATGAAAAAGCAAACACAAAAAAGCGCCCGGCAAAGGGTGCGAAGAACACCGACAGAGCGGCAGTCATCCTGAGCCTTTTCCGGGAGTTCCCCAACAATAAGTTCTCGCTGAAACACCTCGCGTCGGCTTCGGGCGGCGCGACGAAAGAGGGACGCCGCGAAACATTCGAAATACTGGGACCCCTGCACGACGAAGGCATCGTCGAGGAGTGCGCACGCGAGAAATACCGGCTCACGCACAAGCACCTGCCCCACTTCGAAGGCATCGCCGACATGACGGCCACGGGGTCCATCTACGTGCGGGTCGAGGGCGAGGAGAAAGATATTTTCGTCAATCAGCGCAACACGGCCAACGCCCTGAACGGCGACCGTGTGGAGGTGGTGGTGATCCACCGCGGCCGCGACGGGAAATTGGAGGGCGAGATCACGCGCATCATCGAACGCAACCGCAAACCCTATGTCGGCATCGCCGAAGTCGGGGCGCACCAGATATTCGTACGGGCGGATTCGCGCCGTATGCCGATGGACATCTACCTCTCCAAACGGCTGTACCCCGATGTGAAGGACGGCGAAAAGGTCGTCGTGCGCATAGCCGACTGGGCCGAAGGCAGCAAGAGCCCCGTGGGCGAGCTGGTCGAGCGGCTGGGCATGGCGGGCAACAACGACACCGAGATGCACGCCATCCTGGCCGAATACGAACTGCCCTACCGCTTCGAGCCCGAGATCGAACAGGCGGCGGAGGGTATCGACGGCCGGATTACGGCCAAAGGAGATCGCCCGGCGCCGCGATTTCCGCAATGTGACGACCTTCACCGTAGACCCGGCCGACGCCAAGGACTTCGACGACGCGCTTTCGGTACGCAAGGTCGGGGAGGGCGTATGGGAAATCGGCGTGCATATCGCCGACGTGACGCACTACGTGCGCCCGCATTCGGTGATCGACGACGAGGCCGTAGAACGCGGCACGTCGGTCTACCTGGTAGACCGCACCGTCCCGATGCTGCCCGAGCGGTTGTCGAACGAGCTCTGCTCGCTACGCCCGCACGAGGCGAGCCTCTGTTTCTCGGCGGTATTCACGATCAACGAAGGGCTGGAGATACTCGACGAATGGTTCGGACGGACGGTGATCTACTCCGACCGCCGGTTCACCTATGCCGAGGCGCAGGAGATCATCGAGACGGGCCGGGGTGATTTCGCCGAAGAGGTGCTGACCCTCAACCGACTGGCACAGGCGTTGCGCAGGGAGCGTTTCAAGAACGGGGCCATCAGCTTCGACCGCGAGGAGGTGAAATTCCAGCTCGACGAGGCTGGGAAGCCCATCGGCGTCTATTTCAAGGAACAGAAAGAATCGAACCAGATGATCGAGGAGTTCATGCTGCTGGCAAACCGCCGCGTCGCCGAGTTCTGCGGCAAGCGCAAGACCGACAAGGGGGGCGCACCGTGGAACGCACGATGGTCTACCGCGTGCACGATGCGCCGAGCGAGGAGAAACTCGACCGCTTCCGGCAGTTCATCCTCCGCTTCGGCCACATCTTCAAGGCCACGAGCGGGCGTGCCGTGGCCAAGGAGCTGAACAAGCTCTTCAAACAGATCAAGGGCTCGACCGAAGAGAACGCCGTCTCGACGATGGCCGTGCGCTCGATGGCCAAGGCCTTTTACACGACCGACAACATCGGCCACTACGGACTGGCATTCCCCTGTTATACGCACTTCACCTCGCCCATCCGCCGCTACCCCGACATGATGGTGCACCGCCTGCTGGCGCGTTACCTCGCAGGCGAGAAGGCGGCAGACAAGACGACGCTCGAAGATCTGTGCGCCCGCGCTTCGGAACGCGAAGTGATCGCCTCCGAGGCCGAACGCGCCTCGATCAAATACAAGATGGTCGAATTCATGAAGGAGCGCATCGGCGAGGAGTTCGACGGCCACATTTCGGGGCTCACCGAGTGGGGCATCTACGTCGAGCTGGACGAGACCCACATCGAGGGCATGTCGTTCCTGCGCGACATCGAAGGTGACTTCTTCCAGTTCGACGAACCCAACTACGAGATCATCGGCCGCTCGACGGGCCGCCGCATGACGCTGGGCGACGCCGTGCGCATCCGCGTCAAACGCGCCGACCTGCAGAAACGCCAGCTCGATTTCGAGGTGCTGATAGACAACGGTCGTCCCATGGCCCCCGCACCCCGCGAGGACGGCCCGAAGGTACGCCGCAGCAACCGCCGCAAAAACCGATAGCCGTGCAGCGCATCTACGACAAATGCCGGCGGAGGGAGCCGCTCTCGCGCGAGGAGGCCTACCGGCTCTACGACCAGGCTCCGTTGCAGGAGCTGGCGCTCGTGGCCGACGAGGTGCGCCGCGCCGTGGTTCCCGACCCGGAGGTGGTGACCTGGCAGATCGACCGCAATGTCAACATCACCAACGTCTGCATCTCGGGTTGCCGGTTCTGCAATTTCCACTGCAAGCCCCACCAGACAGACCGGGCATTCGTCACCACGCTGGCCGAATACCGCGAGAAGATCGACCGTACGCTGGAGCTGGGCGGCGACCAGCTGCTGTTGCAGGGCGGCCTGCATCCGCAACTGCGCATTGACTTCTACGAGCGGCTTTTCTCCGACCTGAAAGCGCTCTACCCCACGCTGCGGCTGCATGCGCTGGGTGCGCCCGAGGTGGCGCACATCGCCCGCATCAGCGGCCTGACGACCCTGGAGACCCTGCGCCGCCTGATGGCAGCCGGGCTCGACTCGCTTCCGGGCGCCGGCGCCGAGATCCTCGACCCCGTCGTACGCAGGGCCATATCGCCCGCCAAGCCGTCGGTCGAAAAGTGGCTCGACGTGATGCACGAGGCGCACTGCCTCGGCCTTCCGACCTCGGCAACGATGATGTACGGCCATGTCGAGACCCCGCACCAGCGTGTAGACCACCTGCTGCGTATCCGCGACCTGCAGGCCCGCTGCCCCGAAGGAAAGTACGGGTTCATCGCATTCATCCCGTGGATCTTCCGGTCGACGGACACCGAATTGGAACGCCAGGGGGTAACGACACGGTTCTCTCCGTTGGAATACCTGCGCATCATCGCCGTGAGCCGCCTCGTATTGTGCAATATCCGCAACATCCAGGCCTCGTGGCTCACCGTGGGCAAGGCCACGGCACAAGCCGCCCTGCACAGCGGCGCCAACGACATGGGGTCGATCATGATCGAGGAAAACGTCGTCTCCTCGGCCGGAGCGCACAACCGTTTCGACGCCGAGGGCATCCGCAAAGCCATCCGCGAGGCGGGTTTCACCCCTCGCCTGCGCGACCAGCTGTACGGGATGCGGGAATATGCCCCGCAGGCCTGAAACCCTCCCGGGCTCGCCAGGAAAAACACAGGAACGAAAAAACGAAAGGAAATGCGTTATTCGCACTTCCTTTCGTTTTTTACAGCAAATCCGGGCACTGTCCGCCTACCGATCGCGGATGGCCTCCGGCCCGGGCACGCCTATTCGATTACGGCCGCCCAGCCGCCATTGCGAACCATGTCGATCTTCACGACGGTCGAAGCATCGACTTTCCGCTCACGTTTCTTGTAATCCATGGCCTGCAGGTCGGCATTCACACCGTCCTCGAACGAGGTCATCGTATAACTGCGCCCGGCAGGCAGGAAATCGAGCGCGACCTCGGTGGAATAGGGCTGGTTGTTGGTAATGCCCCCGATGAACCACCGGTCGCCCTTGCGGCGCGCCATGACGACCTGTTCGCCGCACCGTGCACGCAGCACGCGCAGCTCGTCCCAGGTCGTAGGCACCGAGGCGATGAACTCCGTGCAGGGATGTTCGCGGTAATAATAGACCGGGTTGTCGGCCATCATCTGCAACGGGCTTTCGAAGACGACGTAAAGTGCCAGTTGGTAAGCGCGCGTCCCCGAGGCCATCGGGTTCGAACCCGTCGAACGGTTATCCTCGGGCTGAGAGCAGAACATCCCGCCCGGGGTGAAGTCCATGGGGCCGACGGCATTGCGGATGAAAGGCAGGTAATTGCTGTTGTCGGGTTTGCAGCGGCCGCCCTGCTCCATGCCGAGCACCGCCTCGTAGGTCAGCAGGTTCGGATAGGTGCGGAAAAGACCCTTGGGTGTATAGGAGCCGTGCCAGTCGACGAAGATATGATGATCGGCCGCACACTTGGTCACACGCTCGTAATAGTTGACCATCCACTGGTCGCTACGATCCATGAAGTCGATCTTCACGCCCGGGATGCCCCACTCTTCGAGCGTCGTGAAAAGGCGTTCCATGTCCTTCTCGACGGCGAGCCATGTCAGCCACAGCACGATCTGCACGTTGCGCTCCTTGCCGTAGGCGATCAGGCCGGGCAGGTCGAGGTCGGGATTGGGACGGAATACGTCGGTCGTCGATGCCGACCAGCCTTCGTCCATGATAATATAGGGAACGCCGTATTTGGCTGCGAAGTCGATGTAGTAACGATAGGACTCCGTATTGCGCCCGGCACGGAAATCGACCCCCGACAGGCGCATGCCATTCCACCAGTCCCAGCTCACCAGTCCGGGCTTCACCCACTCCCAGTCGGTATCGGCAGCGGGAGCGGCCAGCAGCCACACCAGTTCGTTTTCGATCAGGTCGGCATCCTCCTCGGCCACGACGGCAAGGCGCCACGGGAAAGTGCGCGTCCCCTGCGTCCTGGCAATATAGGGTTCTTCGGAGAGCACCTTCAGGCTGCGGTCGCCATCGGGGCCGTACTCCTTCGGCACGCGCGGGAAAAGCGATTCGAAACCGCCCCGTCCGTCGCTCCCTGACGAACATGCAGGGGTAGTCCCGTACATCGGACTCAGCCAGCAGGAGCTTCTTGCCCCCCGGCATCCCGACCAGCACGGGCAGGTAGCTCATCTTGTCCGAAGGGCATACCCGGACATCGCCACACGGGTGTAGGGCTCCTCGTACATCGAACGGAAACCGTTCACCTCGGAGAGCCACGCCTCGCTTCCGGCGGGCAGTCCCAGCCGGCACTCTTCGCCGAGCACCTCGACCTCGCCGGGCAGCGAGGTGACGAAGCGGTAGGCCACACCGTCGTCGAAAAGGCGGAACTCCACCGCGTAGTCGCCGGCGAACCTGAGTTGCACGGCATTATAGCAGTTCCGGACGACGGCATCCTTGGTCGGGTTGCGGCGTTCGAGCATCTCGTCGGCCGAGGAGCGTTTCACGCTGCGCAGACGGGGAGCCTCGCCCAGCGTACGGTCTGCCAGGGTCAGCGACAACGTACAGGCATCGAGGACTTTGTCCGCACCGCTCCAGACGGTATAACTGATCTTGTCAGCCACCTCGATTTCCATGCGGAGGTTTCCGCCGGGCGACGTCGCACCGACGGTCTTGGCCGTAACGGCACCGCCCACAGCCAATGCGCAGAACAATGCCAGAAGTCGTTTCTTCATAATATAATAATTTAGGTCGGATACAAAGATAGCAAAAAAACGACAGGAGAGCCGCGATATTCCCGCGGCCCTCCTGAAAAAAAAAAAAAAAACGAACCTGTTATTTTACCGTAATCGAGTTCAGCAGGTCGGCCTTACCCTCGTTCACCAGCTTGAGGATCAACTCGCCGAACAGCGTGTTCTGCCAAGCGAACCACGAGCGGGTGAAATCCGTCGGGTCGTTCACATTGAACGACTCGTGCATGAAGCCCGTGCCGGCGTCGGTGGTCATCAGCATCTCGATGCAGCGCTTGATCTCCGCGTCGTCCTGCGACGTGAAGGCCTTCATCATAATGCTCATCGGCCAGGCCATGTCGTAGCCGATATGCGGGCCGCCGATGCCCTCGCCCGCCGTACCGCGGAAGAAGTAGGGGTTCGCCTCGCTCCACACGAAGCGGCGGGTATTCTGGTAGATCGGATCGTTCACGTCCATATCGCCCAGGTAGGGCATCGCCAGCAGACTCGGGACGTTGGCATCGTCCATCAGGAAGCGGTTGCCGAAACCGTCGACCTCGAAGGCGTAGATCGTCCCGTATTCGGGATGGTTGTAGGTGGCGTATTTCTTGAGCGCCGTCTCCACCTCGGCAGCCAGTTCGGTGCACTCGGCAGCCAAGGCGGCCTGTCCGTTGACTTTGGTCAGGATTTCGGCAGCCTTGCGCAGCGAAGTCACGGCAAAGAAATTCGAAGGCACGAGAAAGAGGAACGTCGTCGCATCGTCCGAAGGACGGAACACCGAAGCGATCAGCCCCACGGGATTCACCGGATTGCCCTTGCCCGCATTGCAGACCGTGTCGAGCTGACGGTCGGTCACACGCATGAACGTATAGGGGCCGACACCCTCCCTTGCGCTGCTGTTCACGGAACGTCTTGAGAATGTTTCTGACGGCCGCCATCCAATGTTCGTCGAACACCGAATCGTCGCCCGTCACCAGCCAGTATTCATAGGCCAGGCGCAACGGATAGCACAACGAGTCGATCTCCCACTTGCGTTCGTGCAGTTCGGGGCGCATCTGGGTCTGGTCGCTCATCCACTGATGGTCGGGGTTCGGGTCGTAGGGGTCGAGGAACGCATTGGCATAGGGATCGAGCTCGATGCACTTGAACTGGCGGCGGATAACGCCGGCCAGCATACTGCGCAGGTGCTCGTCCTTGTTGGCCAGCTGGAGGTAGGGCCACACCTGCGCACCCGAGTCACGGAGCCACATGGCATGGATGTCTCCGGTATAAACCACCGTGTCGTCCTTGCCGTTGTCGTCCTTGCGGTAGCGCACCGTCGTGTCGAGCGTGTTGGGAAAACAGTTCTCGAACATCCAGGCCAGCTTGGCATTGGAGAGCACGCCCTTGATGCGCGCGATCTCGGCCTCGACGGCCTCGGAGCGGAACAGACGCTCGGACTCGGCCGGACGGTTGGTCGGGGCATATTCTTTTACGATCTTCGCTTTGGGCCTGGCCATACGCGTATTGTCCATAATCATAACCGCGGCTTCGGTTTCCGGAGCACTGCTGCGGAGCGCCGAGGCGTGTGCCGAAACCGTACCGGCCATGACGAGGGCCGCAGCAAGGCAAGCCCGGGAGATGTTTTTGTTTTTCATAGTCGTTTACAGAATTACTTTATTAGGGTTTTAAGTTATCAGTACAGGGTTACGGGGCCGCGCAGGCCGAGTTCCTTATTGAGCCGCTGCGCCCATTCCCAGCGGGCGGCCGTCGGAGTGTCGGCGGCACGGGCCTTGGCATAGTTGGTCAGCACCGTGGTGACACGGATCGTCAGGACGTTCGTGCCCTTACGGAGTTTGCCCGCTACGTCGAACGTACGTGCACCGTACCAGCGTATGCCCGCGGGCTCGCCGTTGACGAAAAGTTCGGTGATGCCGTTATGCGTAAGGCCGGCATCGAGCGTATGGTAGGCCGCCGGATCTTCGACATCGACCGTGCGGGTGTATTCGATGGTGCCGGCGAAGCTCTGCAACCAGGGGAACGGCAGGCTGTGCAGATCCACGAGGTCGGTCAGGGAGAATTCCCGGGTACTCTTATCCACCTGGTGCGTGGCCCTGACATCCCAGATGCCGTTGAGGGCAATGGGGTTCGCGCTGCGGGGTGCAGGTGCGGGCAGCATTTGGCCGCCGCGGTCTTTCTCGAAGACGATGAATTTCGCCTCGGCAGGCGTCAGGCACAACTCCAGCGTACCGTTCCGCACGTCGAGCATATGCCGCCCGCCCGTCTCGGCATCCCAGACCCAGGCCTGCTTGGCCGCCACCTCGGCGGGGAATTCGAGCCGGGTCTGCATGGAACGTTCGATCGAAGAGTTGACGACGAAATAGATATCCCTGTCGCCCGACTTGTAATAGTTCATCATCATAAAACGGTCGAGGTCGGAGATTTTCGCATAAGGGGTCAGGCCGTATTCCGCCTGCAAGGTGCGGTACCAGCCGAGCATATCCCCCTGCGGGGCATCGACACGGACAAAACGGTCGGGCCAGGTCGTCACGACACGGTCGATGATCGCCTTCACACGGGCATCCTTCGCCGCGGCATCGCGGAAGCCGAGCCCCTTGTGGGGCACCTTCCCGATGGCGATCACACGTCCGCCCGCTGCCACGAAGTCGGCGATGCGCGCAGCGGTCCGGGGTTCGAGGCTCTCGACCTCCATCAGCAACAGGGTCTTGTAGCTGCGCGAACCGAAGCGGAGCCGGCCGCCCGCGACGGACGACTGGCAGATGACCTTCTCGCTGACATAGTCGCAGCCGTTGCCGCTCTGCTGGACGGCCTCCCAGAGGTCGTTGGCATAGGCGGGATAGGTGACGCCAGGATAGGGGTCACGCTGCATGCCGTGGATCGACCAGAGGTCTTCGAGCGGCGGCAGGATGGCGATGTCGGCCTGATAGACGCTGTTCTGCAAAAGGGCGGAGACACGCGCCTTGTAATCCATCCACGGACGCACATAAGGCCACCACGTATTGTTCTCGTTGAAATAAGTACCGAACTGTATCCAGCCGAAGAAATCCTTCTGGCGGGGGCTGTAATTGAAGCCGTGGAGCACCGAGTGGTTCACGCCCGAAAGGTTGCTGCGGTCGCCCGTCACCTTGACCTCCTCGAGCGTGGTCTGGAAGATATTGCCCACGTTGGTCTGTTCTTCGCAGCTCACGATGTTGCGGTTGGCCAGGAACGCCCCCGAAGCGACGAACTTGTTGACCATGCTGTAACCGCGTCCCGAAAGGTACTGGTTGGGCTCCATCACCCGGCCGATACCGTCGTGTATCCACGATTCGCATTCGGGGATGTCGAGATACATCGACGTTTCGATGGGATGGAGCTGGTGGCCGTAGGCCTGGATGCGCGACTTGAGCCCGTTGCGATGGCACCACGCATTGTATACGTCGATGAAGTTCTCCTTGAAGAGCTGCATCTGCACGTGCCAGAAATCGTGGCGGACACGCTCGATCACGTCGCGCGTCACTTCGGGCGAGAAACTGCAGCCGTAAGCCTCACGGACGGGTTCGCCCATGGCTCCGGTACGCTGGAACACATAGGGCAGGAACGGATAGAGCGAGTAACCCATACGCTTCTCGAACTCGGCGAACATGCCGGGCGTCCAGTTGTTGCCTTCCAGCTCGAAACTGTCGCAGAACGCCGCGCGGATTTCCCCCTTGAGTTTGCCGCGGGTGAAATGCATCGCATCGGAAAATTTATCGAGGTAACGCTCCACGGCCTTACCGTCGAGGTGGTTCACCACGGGCCCGCTGGCGCCCGGAGCCCCCAAGATAACACGCGAATAGCCGTTCAGCTTCACGAAAAAGTAGAGGACATGTTCGCCCTCGGGGACATCGACCGTGATGGTATCATTGCCGGCCTGTTCGTCGTACGAAACGCCCTCGGTGAAATGGGCGACATGCTTGGGCATCAGGCGGATGAACAGAAGCTCCTTGGTCGGGTTGCTGCGGGGATTGGCCACTTGGGCGTTGGCCATGCCCAGCACCTCGTCGCGGCCGATGGTAAACCGGCCGCCCTTGACATCGACCGTAACGGGATAGAGCATCTGCACCTGCTCCTCGGGCGCAAGGTATTCGGCGCCGAAGGGCCAGCCCGAGCCGACGATGATGTCGCAGACCATGCCGCGCTCACGGCAGCCGTCGGCAGCCACGTTGACCATGCGGATCCACTCGTCGCTCAGCCATGTCAGCGCGGCACAGCCTACCGTATCGGTGGTCTGGTCGGGGAACTGGATGGTGTTGATCTCCACACCGCCGATTCCGGCCTCACGCATCACGTCCAGCTCGCGCAGGATCTCCTGCTCGTTCACACGGGCGCCGTTCCACCACCAGCGCACATAGGGACGATGGCGCGCGTCGGGATTAGCGAATGTTTTATACAACTCTTTTTCGGGGCGGAAAGCCTTTGCCACGGGCAACTTTTCCGCAAAGGCGATCCCCGCGGCGAATACCGCGGCCAATAGTATGAAGAAGATTTTTCGTTTCATCAGGTTGCAGGTTTTGTGCGGTTTATTTCAGTCCGACGCCGGACATGCGGCCGTACATCTCGGCCATGGCACCCTGCGTGAGCAACCACTTCTCAGCCTGTTTGTCCGCGCCCGTAAAATCGGTTTCGAACAGCCCGCGCCCGTCGCGCGCATGATCCCAGGCATAGTCCAGACTGCGCTGCACGGCATCGACATAGGCGGCATTGCCGTCGATGCCATAGAGTTCGACGAGCCCGCGCACCATCACGGCCGAGAACCACACGTTGCCCTTACGGATGATGCGGAATGCCTCACCGTCCGCGGGCGTGAATTCCTCGAAGAAATAGTCGTAGCATGCGGCGGCCGTGCGCTGCGCGTCTTTCAGGTAGCTTTCATCGCCCGTAGCCTTGTAAAGCAGCGCCCCCGCCTGTACCATCTGGCCGCTGTTGTAGGCAAACTTCGCACGGCCGATATTGCCGTCGAGCGACACGTTATCGAAATAGAGCCCGTCCCCGGTGTCGAGCAGGTGCTCCTTTGTCCAGGCATAGAGCCCTTTGCCCTGCTCGAGGTAGCGGCCGTCGCCCGTCGCGGCATAGAGTTTCAGCGCATAAACCGTTCCCGGAGCATTGGAGCAGGTATTCTTCGAATGTTTCTTCTGTTCGCACCAGTAGATGCCGCCGCCCAGCACATCGTCCGTGCCGCTCTCGATGAATTTCCAGATCATCTCGGCCTGGGCGAGGTATTTCTTGTCGCCCGTAGCCTCGTAGATATCGCAGAAGTCGATGCCCAGCCACACGTTGTCGTCGTAGAAACGATCCGACGCCGGAGCCGTATTGATATAGGAGGCATAAGCCGCCGGCATCCGCGTCGTGTCGAGGTACTCGGCCAACCCCGGCAGCACGCGGCCGTCGAGCACGCTGCGATAGGAGGCATCCTCCTCGAGGATCGTATTTACAGCCGAGAGCGTTCCCGAGAAGGGCCACAGGTAGGAATAGGGATTCGGACGCGCCTGGTCTTCGGAGGCGAGATAACCCGCTTTGTAATCGGCATTGAACGGATAGTTTTCGCGCAAGAGGCAGCGGTCGGCGACGCCATACGAGGCATAGACCGAATCGAGCGTTGCCTTGGCACGCTCGAGGTTGCGGGCCTGGCTCGGCGACGTCCGGTCACAGGCGGCAAAAGCACATGCGGCAACTGCCGCAGCGGTGAGGAGGAGTGTTTTCTTCATTATCTGTTATCGGTTATTCGTTGGGTATCGGGGTGGTATACCGCGCCTGCTTCGTACGGAGGGCCTTGTTGATCCCCTCGACGACCATCGGCTCCATGAGCGTGTAGCCGTACAGGGTCGGATGGCAGCCGTCCCGGGAGATCCGGGCGTCCAGGCCGCCGGAGCCGTTGTCCAGCGCCGCATGGTAATCCACATAGGGGATCTTATGTTCGGCGGCGTACTGTCTGAGCATCGTATTGAGCTCCGCGACGGCTGCCGCAGGTTTGATCTCGGGACGCCACGAAAACCGGTCGCAGGGCAGCACCGAGCAGAGCACCACGCGGATTCCGTTGAATTTGGCCAGTTCGCACATCGAGACGATGTTGCCGAAGACGTTTTTCGAGTTTGATGGCGCCGTTGTTCTGAGCGATGTCGTTGATACCGGCAAGGATCACCACGGCCTTCGGGTTCAGGTCGATGACGTCGCGGCGGAAACGCGCGAGCATCTCGGCGGTCGTCTGGCCGCTGATACCCCGGTCGACGAAGCCGTTGCGGGCGAAGAAGTCGGGATCGGCCCCGATCCAGTTATCCGTAATGGAATTGCCCATGAAGACCACTTCGACGGATTCACCCGCCAGGGCGGCATTCTGCTGTTCGTAACGCCCGTACTGCGCCCAGTCGCGGGGTTGCTGGGCAGAGAGAGAAAACGCCGCGAAAACAGACAGCGACAGGAGTACGATTTTTTTCATAGGGCAATAAGGTTTTTAGGTTTTCCGCTAACAAAATTAGGAAACCCGGAATGATCGGCAGTCCGTATCCATGAAGAAATAGTACACATCCGTGCCAAACACAAAATATTCCGTTTTTTACCACCGGCCACCGCCGAGACAGAGGCTCCAGAGGGGATTTCCCGGGGACAAAGATACGAAATATGTCTGTTTTCATGCCCAAAATGACAATGGTTAGTCTGTTTTTACGAAAAAAATTGCATAAATTTGCACAACCAACATAAAATTTCCACAAACCGCAACCCTCCATGAAACGAATAATCTACCTGGTCTGTATACACCTGCTGTGCAGCACAGCGGCACAAGCCAGCAACCTGCGGCAGATATCGAGCCGCGAAGGTATATCGAACAACGCCATCCTCTCGCTGGCACAGGATAAACACGGGTTTATCTGGGTCGGTTCGTGCGACGGGCTGAACATGTGGGACGGCGAACGCATGCGCCTCTTCCCGAACGACTGGGGCGAATACACCCCACTGTCGGGCAACCTCATCGAGGAGATCGCCGTGACGACGGACTCGCTTTTCTGGATCCGCACGAACTACGGGCTCGACCTGTTCGATCCGGACAGCAAGCACGTCGAACCGCACACCTGTTTCCAGGGAATGTACCGGATCGTCACCCGCAGCAGCGACGAGGTGATCGTCATCACGCAGGACAACAAATTCAGCTACTACGACCGCACGCGCCATGAATTCGCCCCCACAAGGCCGATGCAGCAAGGGCGGTATGCCGACATTCTGGAGATGGTGCTCGACGACGAGGGCAACCTGTGGAGCTTTTCACGCAAGGGTATTTTCTGTATGCCGGTGAAAATTCCCGCCGACGGGCAGGGGGACATCCGGTTCGGCGAAACACAGCAGATAGCCCTGCCTTCGCTCCCGGAATTCGCATTCCGCGAAGGGAACAGGGTTTATTTCATCGACCGGAACAAAGTGTTCTACGAGTTCGACATCAAAAGCCGTCAGATCATATATATAAAAGATATGCGCGAGGAGCTGGCCGCCATGGGACAGGTGTCCCGCATCATCAGCGACGGAGACGATTACCTCGTGTCGTTCAACACCAACGGCGTCGTCCGTCTGAAAACCACCCCCCAAAACAGCGTAAAATACGTCACGGAGCACATCAACATCACCTGCGGCGCCATGACGCTGCTGCGCGATGCCCGGCAGGAGATCGTATGGATCGGCACCGACGGGCAGGGGCTTTACCAGTACACGCGCAATGCGGTGGCTTTCCGCTCGATCACCTTCAACGACCTGCCCTACAACCTTTCGAAGCCCGTGCGTGCGCTCTACGTCGACCACGAACGCAGCCTGTGGGTGGGCACCAAGGGAGAAGGATTATTGCGCATCCCCAACTTCTACGACAGAAAGACCTTCGACGCAGCCCATGTCGAACAGAAAACCACGGCCAACAGCGATCTGCTGGACAACTCGGTCTACACTTTCGCCGCAAGCAGCCGCAACCTGCTGTGGATCGGCACCGACGGCGACGGGCTGAACTACTACTCCTATGCCGACCGAAGGATCCACCGCCTCGGCGTCCCCGAGGAGATGCGGTTCATCCACACGCTGCGCGAGACGGCGCCGGACACCCTGTGGGTGGCTTCGGTAGGCTGCGGTATATTCCGCATCACGCTCGGCGGATCGCAGACCCATCCTGAAATCCGCGAGGTCAAGCGGCTCCACTTCAACGAGGAACTGGAGGTCAAAAAATTCTTCTTCGCCCTCTACGAGCAGAACGATTCGATCATGTGGTTCGGCAACCGCGGAGGCGGGGCCGTACGCTACAACACGCATACGAATACGCACCAGATCGCCAAATTCGACCACAACCGCAGCGCCATCGTCAACGACATCTTCACGATCCACCAGACCCAGGACAAGAGCCTCTGGTTCGGCACGAGCGGCGGACTGATACAGGTCGCACGCGACACGACGCTCATCCCGGGCATCACCAACACCGTGCACGGCATCCTCGACGACCGCAAGGGCGACCTCTGGCTGAGCACCAACCGCGGACTGGTGCAGTACACGCCCCACACGGGCAACGTGGTGACCTACGGGTACTCCTACGGCCTGAATACCATCGAATACAGCGACGGAGCCTACTTCACCGACCCGCAGACAGGGCTGCTCTTCTTCGGCGGCATCAACGGGCTGGTCACCGTCGAACAGACCGGCTTCGAGGAACAGTCGTTCAACCCGCCGATCCTCTTCCGCGACGTGCGCCTCAACGACGGAGTGCACAACATCGGCAACCTGCTCTCCGACAAGGGCGCGCTGACGCTGCGGCACGGACAGCGCATTTACGAGATCACGGTATCGGCACTCGACTACGTCAACGGCAGCAACTACACCTATTACACGCGGCTGGACGGGTTCAGCGACCAATGGACGAGCACTTCGTCGAAGCTGTCCTTCGCCGACCTGCCGCCCGGCACCTACCGGCTCGACGTGCGCTACCGCAACAACATCACCGGGGCCACAAGTCCAGTCTACTCACTGGAAATACGCCTCAAACCGGCCTGGTACGCCACATTTCTGGCAAAGCTGCTCTACATGCTGCTGGCGCTGGCCGCCGTCACCATGACCCTGCGCTATTACCTGCTCCGCTACCGGCAGCGCAAGGCCCAACAGCTGCAACGCCTCGAAAGCCGGCGCAAAGAGGAGGTCTACGAATCGAAAATGCGATTCTTCTCGAACATCACGCAGGAGCTGTCCATGCCGCTGACGATGATCTCGGGGCCCTGTCAGCAGATCATGACATACCGTAAATCGGACTCCTACATCCTCAAATACGCACAGACCATACGGCAGAACGTGTCGAAGCTCCACGACCTGATCTACATGCTCCACGAGTTCCGCGGCATCCGCACCTCGCAAAACGATGAGAATGAAAACATCGAGCTGGTTCCCGTGGCCGAAATCGCCCAGGGAATCGCGGAGACCTTCGGCGAATACTCCGAGCAGAACAGCATCCACTGCAAGCTGGACATCGAGCGCAACCTGGCATGGCCGAGCGACCGAGAAGGACTTTCGACGATCCTCAACACATTGTTGTCCAACGCATTCAAGCACACACCCTACAACGGCTCGGTGAACCTGACGATCCGCAACGACGACGGGGAACTGTTCATATCGGCCGCAAACGACAGCATCGGGGTCAACCTCGACGACATCGAGGCCATTTTCGACCGTTACCGCGTGCTGGATTATTTCGAGCGCAAGAGCGAACGGGGGCTTTCGTTCCAGGGCGACCTGCGGCTGGCGATCTGCCACAGCATCGTGACCCGCATGCACGGCCAGATCACGGTCGAAAGCACCCCCCAATGCCCAGACGACGTTCACCGTGCGGCTGCCGCGGCTGAAAGTAACCGCCGAGAACACGTCCGTGAACGACAACATCGTGCCGATCGACACGAACTACGGGCTGCCGCTGCCGACCGTCACGCAACGCGAATTCACGTTCGACAAAAACCGCCGGACGATGTTCGTGGTCAACGACGATTCGGAGATCATGAATTTCGTGGCCGAGCTGTTCGCCCCGGATTACAATATCAAAATGCCCGACGGCCTGAACGCGATGATCGAACTGCTCAAACAGATGCACCCCGACATCATCATCTGCGATGCGCTCTCGGAGAAATCGGACTGCCTGTCGCTCATCAAGTTCATTAAGGAGGGCAAGCTGACCTCGCATATCCCGGTGATTCTGCTCTCGACGGCACAGCAGGTCGACGAACGCATCAAAGGCGTAGAATCCGGCGCCGACATCTGCCTGACGCTGCCCTTCAACGTCGAATACCTGAAGGCCGTGACCGAGCAGCTGCTCAAACGCAACCGATCGCTCAAGGACTATTACAAATCGTCGATCAGCGCCTTCGAACTCTCCGACGGCAAGATGCTCCATCAGGACGACAAGGAGTTCATCGACCGGATGCTGAAGATCATCAACGACAACATCTCCAACACGGAGATCTCGACCAAATTCATCGCCGACGAACTGGGCGTGAGCATCCGCAACCTCTACCGCCGCCTGGAAGGCATCCTGAACCAGACCCCGACCAACATCATCAAGGAGTACCGGCTGGCCAAGGCTGAACAGCTGCTCACGACCACGAAGCTCTCGATCGACGAGATCATCTACAAGGCGGGCTTCGTAAACCGGGGCACCTTCTTCAAGTGCTTTGCCGCCAAATACGGCTGCACCCCCAAGGTATACCGCAAGGAGAAGCTCTCCCAGATCAAACAGGAGGTCGACGAACTGCCTGAAGAGCCACAGGAAAAGGCATAGGCAATGTTACCGGCAATGCCGGAATCTCTGCCCGACCGGAGACGGCGTTCCCTTCGGTCAACCCACCAACAAACTCAAGCCCGGCTACTGATGCAGCCGGGCCTGAATCCCTAATTATACCACTTAAAAACTTGTAACTGTCCCATCCCGACGGAAAAACAATCGCCCGGAACTTTCGAGTCAATGCAAAATTACACATTCCCGAGGTTTCGCCAAGTATCAATTCATGCAATAAAAGTACAATTCAAGCCACACCCCTGAAAAAAGCAGAGCGGGACACCGGAATGTCCCGCCCTGCGGAGCGATTTTGCCGCTGCGGCCGTTTAGATCGCGCCCGCGATCAGGAACACGGCAGCTACCGTCAGAATGGCGTACAGCTCGGGGAATGCGGCGAGGATCAGCGTCTTACCCATCACGTCGTGGCCGTTGCCGATTGCGGCGATACCGTTGGCGCACACCTTCGACTGGAAATACGACGAGGCCAGGCAGACCAGACCCGTCAGCAGACCGGCGCCGAAAATGGCGGCCCCCTGCAACAACGTCATCGACTCCGTCAGGAAGCCCTTGATGATGAAGTAGCCTACGAAGCCGTAGAGACCCTGCGAACCGGGGATGGCCGAAAGAATCATGTAGCTACCGAATGCCCCTCCGTTTTTCTTCATGGCGCCTACCGATGCCATACCGGCGATCGAAGTACCGATACAGCTCGCTACGCCCGAAAGGCCTACCATCAGCGCTACGCCGAGATAGCCCAAAATAATTGCAGTTGTTGATTCCATAATTTTAATTTGTTTTAGTTGTTATTTGTTTTCCGAATTATCTATTTTCTGCAAGGGCTCGAACGAACGCATCGACATTTCGAATCCCGCGTTTTTGTAGAACTCCACGAACGTCAGACGCATCGGGTGCACGAACGACGAGATCGTCGACATGAACAGGTTGATGCCGTGACCGATCAGCAGGATCGGAATCATGATCAGCAGCCGCGTCACGATGCCCCGAACCCTCAGGTACGAATCCCGCCGCAAGCGCATTGAAAACCGAGGCCAGGATGCCGCCCGAGAGGCCGATGGCAAACAGACGGATATACGACAGCACGTCGGAGAGGATGCCCGTAAGGTTATTATAGGTATCCCACAATCCCAGCCCGAAATTCAGCAGCGGGTTCTTACCCGGCGAATTGAAGAACAGCATCAGCACCGCGCCGACGCCGAGCGTCGCATAGAACGCAGGCGAGGAGGTGGTATAGAACGGGATCACCCACCCGGGGTTGAGCATCGGCAGTCCGGCGGCAAGGCTCCCGCCCAAAATGACCAGCAGCCACCCCAGCGAACCGAGCGAATAGCGGAACCCGACGGTGGAGGAGATCATGACGATCTTGAGCACCATGCCGAACATGATCTGCACGAGGCCGATGGCCAGCGCGATCGAGAAGAACTGGCCCTGGAAATCGAAGAAATGGATCGACGGGAACCATTCCGACATGCTGATGCCGAAGAACGAACCGCACAGCAGCCCGAAGAGGATCGTCGACACGCCGCACAAGGTGGCGAACCACGCCGCCTGGCGCATCATGCCCGGGCGGCGGTTCTTGGAGAGCATCCACACTCCCAGCAGCGTCAGGATGGCACCGTAGCCGGCGTCATTGAGGCAGATGCCGAAGAAAAGCACGTAGAACGGTGCGAAGAAGGGCGTGAGGTCCATCGTGCCGTATTTCGGGCGGGCGTACATGTCGCCCACCAGTTCGAAAATGCGGGCGAACCGGTTATTCTTGAGCTTCACGGGCGTATCGTCCTCGGGCATAGGGTCTCCCTTGAGATAAACGACGTTGGGATACGCTTCCAGCAGGGCGTCGACCTTGTCGACGTCTCCTTCTCGGCCCAGCCCTCCATGACGACCAGCGTTCCGTCGGCGGCCTGCTGCGCCGTGGCTTTCACGCGCACGCCCTGCAAGCGTTCCTTCAGCTGCGCAGCGTGTGCCGCGAGCAACTTCTCCGAAGCCGCCACGCGCGAGAATTCGGCGTCGAGAGCCCGCAATTCCTGCTTCGCCTCGGCGATACGGCGTTCCGCCTCGCGGACGTCCATCGAAGGAGCCTTCATCTCCTGCGCATCGAGCGTCACATCCTCGCCCGGGGCCGTCACGACGACGAAATAAGCCGTAGAATCGGTACGGTTGATCAGCGAAAGCGTATAGCGTTCCGACCATTCGGGCCCGAACTTGTCATAGTTGCTCTTCGGGGTGAAGAAATAGCGTAGCACGATGCCCTGCGAAGCCAGCGCCTTCGTACGCTCGGGCGAGAACTCGCCCCACGGCCGCAGCTCGTCGGCCGACTTCTCCAGGCGGGCGATCTCGGCGGCGAGCGCCGTGGCCTTCTGGTGTGCGGCGGCATAGTGCTCATAGGCCTCGGCACCCGAGGCGAAGGGTTTCGCACCGGCCTCGAAACGACCTTCCCCGGCACGGAAATTCCGCAGAAAGTCGGCGGCCTTCGTATGCCCCTCGATATCGAGCAGCAGTTGCCGGTCTTCCTCCGAAGGCTCCCAGCCCGTCGTCGTGATGTCGACAAGGCCCAGTTCGCGCAGCTTCTCGATAAAATCCTCACTTTGGGCCGCATAGAGCACAAAGTCGTATTTTGCCATTTTCGCTATCATAACATCGCGCCCTCCCCGGCCTGTTGCTGTTTGGTTTTCACGATCTTCTGGGCCGACTTGGAAAGGTTCTCCTCGTCTTCCATGAAGCGTTTGATCTTACGTATGGCGTCCTCGTACCCGGGTATCTGCACCTTTTCGTACAAGTTCACCTTCTGAGTGGTTTTACGGCGTGCGTGATCCAGCAACTCCATCTTGCGGTTATACACCTCGAATTCGATTCCCAGCTGCGCCATGCGCTTGAGGATATCGACTCCGTCGGCGAACCATACGGGCGACGAAAAGAGGTCGTAGGGCTTCTCCTCGAATTTCACGTCCTGCAAGACGGGTGTACGCACACCCGCGATCTTCTGTACCGAAAGTTCGACATCAGCGATGCGCAAGAGGTCACAATCAAACTCCCCCAGAGCGATACCATGTAGTCGTACTCGGCCTTCAGAGCGTCGAGCCGACGGCGGTAATCGCCCGCGGAGTCCTTCGCCTTCTTCACCTCGGAGCGCAGGGCCGACTCCTTACTTTTGATCGTAGGGAGCGCCTTCTGTCGCATTTTCAGCTGTTTGCCGAGGTCGCCGAGCGAGGTCTTGTTATATTGAAATTTGATTGCCATCGTGCCTTACGCTTCTTTCCAATACTTTTTGATGAGTTCCTCCTTGATCGCAACTTCCTCCTTGGAGAAATATTTGGCAAAGAGCCCCCATGCCGTGTCGAGCATCTCGGTGATGCCGATATTGACGTCGATCGAAAGGAGTTTCTCCGAATAGTCGTATGCGAATTTCAGCGTACGCTCGTCGTAGTCCGAGAGGTCGAAACCGTTTTCGAGCTTCGTCTTGGCGTTGGCCGCATCGGCGTACAGACGCACGCAGGCGTTCATCACCTGCGGATGGTCCTCGCGGGTCTTCTTGCCGATGACGAGCTGCTTCAGACGCGAAAGCGAACGGAACGGGTCGACGATGACCTTGCCCGTGTCGGAGTCGTTCCTCAGGAACAGCTGGCCCTCGGTGATGTAACCCGTATTGTCGGGGATGGCGTGCGTGATGTCGCCGCCCGAAAGGGTCGTCACGGCAATGATCGTGATCGAGCCGCCGTTGGGCAGCTGCACCGCCTTCTCGTAGATCTTCGCCAGGTCCGAGTAGAGCGAACCGGGCATCGAGTCCTTCGACGGGATCTGATCCATACGGTTCGACACGATGGCCAGCGCATCGGCGTAGAGCGTCATGTCGGTGAGCAGGACAAGCACCTTCTCGCCCTTGTCGACCGCGAAGTACTCGGCGGCGGTCAGCGCCATGTCGGGGACGAGCAGACGCTCCACGGGCGGGTTCTCGGTCGTGTTGACGAACGACACGATGCGGTCGAGGGCGCCGGCGTTCTCGAAGACCGACTTGAAGTACAGAAAGTCGTCGTTGGTAAGGCCCATGCCGCCCAGGATGATCTTGTCGGCCTTGGCGCGCAGCGCCACATTGGCCATTACGGCGTTGTAGGGCTGGTCGGGGTCGGCGAAGAAAGGGATCTTCTGCCCCGTCACGATCGTGTTGTTCAGGTCGATGCCGGCAATACCCGTGGCGATCAGCTCCGAAGGCTGGATACGCTTGTACGGGTTTACCGTCGGGCCGCCGATCTCGCGGGCCTCGCCCTCGACGATCTCACCGCCCTCGAGCGGTTCGCCGTAGGCGTTGAAGAAGCGGCCCGCGAGGTTGTCCGACACGCGCAGCTTGGGAGGTTCGCCGTGGAAGACGACCTCCGAATCGGTGGCCATGCCCTCGGTTCCGGCGAAAACCTGCAGCGTCACGTTCTCGCCCATAATCTTCACCACCTGCGCCAGCTTGCCGCCCACGGTAGCCAGTTCGTCGTTGCCGACGCCCAGCGCCCGAAGGGTCACGGTCGCCTTGGTGATGTTATCGATCTTGGTATATATCTTCTGAAAAGCTCGTGTTGTCATGGTCTAAAGCTTATTTGATTTTTTCACTCACATACTCCTCGATCTGCTTCCGGTAGCCTTCGAACTTCTCCGACTTCCACTCCGAGTAGTTCATCTGACGGAAGAGGTTGATCAGACCCTTGAAGAACTGCGAGCACTCCTCGAAATCGGCGAAGGCGAAATCCTTCCGGCAGATGTCGAGCACCATTTTATACATCATCTTCTGGCGCTCGATCGGACAGTTGGCATCGATGTCGTCGAAAGCGTCCTGCTGGAGGATCACGAAGTCGATCAGCTCCGACTTCCAGAAACGTTCGTGGTACTCCACCGGCACGCCGTCGTCACCCAGGATGTTGATCTGGTCGTTGGCCTCCTTGCCGCGCTGCACGATCGTCTTGCCGGCATAGACCTGGTCGACCCAGTCCTTTTCGATGTGATCGTCGAGGTATTCGCGGATCTCGGGGTACTCGAGATATTTCGAGTAGGATTCCAGCGGGTCGATGGCCGGGTAGCGCTTCGAGTCGGCGCGCCCCTGCGAGAGGGCGTAGAAACAACGCGCCGCCTTCTTCGTGGATTCGGTCACCGGCTCCTTGAGGTTACCGCCAGCGGGCGACACCGTTCCAAGGAAGGTTACCGAACCGGTCTGACCGTTCGTCAGGCGCACCAGACCCGCACGCGAATAGAAGTTCGAGATGATCGCCGAAAGATCCATCGGGAAGGCGTCCTGTCCCGGAAGCTCCTCCAGACGGTTCGACATCTCGCGCAGCGCCTGCGCCCAGCGCGACGTCGAGTCGGCCATCACGAGCACCTTGAGACCCATCGAACGGTAGTACTCGCCGATGGCCATACCCGTGTACACCGACGCCTCACGCGCCGCAACGGGCATGTTCGACGTATTGCAGATGATGATCGTACGCTCCATGAGCTTGTGGCCCGTACGGGGGTCGATCAACTCGGGGAACTCCTTGAAGATCTCGACCACCTCGTTGGCGCGCTCGCCGCACGCCACCATGATGATCACGTCGGCGTCGGCCTGCTTCGAAATGGCGTGCTGGAGCACCGTCTTGCCGGCGCCGAAAGGCCCGGGGATAAAACCCGTACCGCCCTCGGCCATCGGATTGAAGGTGTCGATGGCACGAACGCCCGTCTCCATCACACGCGAGGGGCGCGGCTTCTCGACGTAGCAGCGCACGGCCTGCTTCACGGGCCATTTCTGCACCATCGTGATCCCGTGCTCCCGGCCTTCGTCGTCGGTCACCACGGCAACCGTGTCCGTAACTTTGTATTTCCCGGCCGCCGCCACGCTCTTGACCGTATAGTTGCCGGCCATCGTGAAGGGCACCATGATCTTATGGCTCACCCACTGCTCCTTGACTTCGCCCAGCCACGACGCGGCGGTCACCTTGTCGCCCGCCTTGGCCAGCGGAGCGAATTCCCACTCGGCGGCGAAGTCCATCGGATCGGTGATCGATCCGCGGGCGATGAACAATCCGTCCATCTTTTCGAGGTCGTTCTGCAGACCGTCGTAGTTGCGCGACAAAAGGCCCGGAGCGAGCGTCACTTCGAGCATGTGTCCCTCGAACTCGACCCTGTCGCCGATCTTCAGTCCGCGGGTGCTGTCAAAAACCTGGACATAGGCACTGTCGCCTACGACCTTGATGACCTCGGCCATCATTTTGGTATCCCCCGTATACACGTAGCATATCTCGTTCTGGCCCACGGCTCCGTCGGCCTTGACGATCACGATATTGGAGATGATACCGTTTACACGTCCTGTAGTTTTCATGAATTATCCTATTGTTTATTTTCTATCAGCCCTTTGCCATCCAGCTCGGCCATCAGGCGCTCGAACATCTCGCGTCCGCGCACCGCATCGAGCTGCGTCCAGCGCGCCACGATGTTGACACGCGCCAGGTACGACAGGATGGAATTAATGTCGAAATAGTCGAACGTCGCCAGCTCCACGGCTTCGTTCCAGCGGATCAGGTCGATCTTGTGCTCCTTTTCCACGAGGTTGGCCTCGTCGTTCACGGCAGCGATCACGGCGTCGATGTAGGGCAACTCGCCCCGCAATCCGAAATCGGCAGCCGAGCTGCGCTCCAACTGTTCGACCACATCGCCCCCGCCGACGGTCACCTCCTCGACGGGCCGCCCCGCCGCACGGGCCGTCACGGCGGCCGTCACGTTGCGCAGGTTGCGGTCGAATTCCGACCATGCGCGGAGGAAACGGCTCCGGGAACGGCTGCAAGCCTCGTAGTAGGCTCCGAAGAGCGCACTCTCGAAGCGCCCGGCCGTATCGACCTCCTCGGCATCCTCGCCTTCGGGGTCGGCAAAGGCGCGCAACACGCGGGCTACGGGCGCCGGCAGGCGCCGGGGAGCTCTTCACCTCCTCTTCCAGCTCCTCGCGTGTGAAGTTACCCAGCGGATTGTGCGCCGAGCGCCCCGCACGCAGCGAAGCGATATTCTCACAGTCGTAATAGCCGTACAACAGCCGCACCGCGTCGGCATCAACCCCGGCCACACCTTCGAGGATCTCCCCGACGATGGCCTTGGCATCGAAACCCTTGGTGTCGGCATCGAGCGAATACTCCTTCAGCCCGGCTACCAGACAATAATAATTCGTCGCGAACATAGCGTCACGCCTTAAAAAGCATGTCCGATACTTTCTCGCGCAGGTATTCGCCCAGCAAGGCGTCGAAATCGGCATCGGAGAACGAGATGTAGTAACCGCCTTCCTTGGCGCCGACCTTGAAGCCCGTCTTCACCTCCTTCGAATAGCCCACTTCGATACCGGCGGCGAGCAGTTCCCGGGCGCTCTTGCCGAACGCCGCGTCGAGCTTGGTGCGCTCCGCCTCGGGCAGCAGGGCTTTCAGTTCCACCTTGCCCGCATCGGCACCGTTCCAGTTCCCGGCCACGGCCAGCAGCATCTCCTTGATGAATGCGGGATCGAGCGCAGCCTCCTTCACCCCGGCCGCAGTGGCCTTGGCCACGATCATCGAAGCGATCTCCGACTTGATCTTCGCAGCGGCCTGCTTGCCCGCGAGTGCGATCTCGGTCATCGTGTTCTTCTCGACATCTTCGGCCTTGTCGCGGGCCTTCTTGACGATCTCCTCGGCCTGGGCGCGGGCTTCGGCGACGATCTTCGCCGCCTCGTTCTTAGCCTCCCCGACCAGACGGTCGGCTTCGGCACGGCCTTTCTCCAGCCCCTCGTCGTAGAGCTTTTTGGTCAGCTCCTGAAGTTTGTTTTCCATAGTGTTATTTAGTTTTGATTATCGTTTTTCAAAATATGCACACAAATATATAAAAGATTATCAGAAAACTGAGGCACACTGCAATAATTTGTCCTTTTTTGACAAAATTCAAGAACAAAAAGAAGAAGTTTCGAAGCGAAATGAAGTGTCTTACGGCCGGGAAACCCGCCGCCCGCCGCAGGCTGCCCCGTAAAAAGCCCACCGGCGCCGGTAAAAAAAACGGACGGCCCCGCGGGAAGGCGGCAGCCCCACAAAAAACGGACGCCGCTCACGCGGCATCCGCCTTATCGGGTTCGCACAGGGGTCACTGGTGCTGGGGACGCAGCAAATCCTGCACGACTTTCACGGGCGAGAAGGTCGTGATGGGCACATCCACGAAGATGGTATTCCACCGCGACATCGTGCCGTTCCACAAACCGGGCAATTCCTGGGCACGCAATTCGCGGCCACCGCTCGATTTGGACGAGATGAAGCCCGTCGCAGGGTCGGTATAACGCCGCAGGTCGAACTTGCGCCCCTTGGAATCCCGGACGCCGCACACGAGGTCTACGGGATTGAAATGCGTCGCGGCCTTCATCAGCGGCTGGTCGGCGGGTGCGATCTGGCTCGACTCGGCGATCTGGAGCGACTGCGTGCCGTCGGCGTTCGAAGCCCAGAACGGGCCGCCTCCCGGCTCGCCTTCGTTGCGAACCATGCCGCAGACACGGATCGGACGGTCGAGCACGGCGCGCAACAGGGCAGAATCGTAGTCGGCGGGCAGTTTGACGCACAAACGCTGTTCGATGAACTCCACGATCGGCTCCAGCTCGGCACCGCCCACCTCAAGCGCTTTGAGGTACTCGAAAGCCCGATCCTGCAAATCCAGCAGGATGCCTGCCAATACCTTTTTATAACGGATCGTATCGCCGCGCCCGGGCATCGGTCGTCACGTTGTCGATGTTCTTGATGAAGATCAGGTCGGCGTCGATCTCGTTCAGGTTCTCGACTAACGCGCCGTGCCCCGCCGGACGGAACAGCAGCGTGCCGTCGTCCTGCCGGAAAGGGGTGTTGTCGGGATTGACGGCAATCGTATCGGTCGAAGGTTTCTGCACCGAGAACGAGATGTCGTAACGGATGCCGAAACGCTGTTCGTACACGGGTACCTTTTCCGCCAGGAGGGTTTCGAAGCCCGCGATGTGCTCGGGCGACACGGTGAAATGGATCCGGGCCACGCCTCTGGCCGCGGCATAGACCGCACCCTCCACCAGGTGCTCCTCGACCGCCTTGCGCGCCCCCTTCGGGATAGGCATGGAAGGTCACCAGCCCCTTGGGCTTCTGCCCGTAGCCGAGCCCGTCCTTTACGATGGCACGCACGGTTGCCTTGTCGTCGGCATCGGGCGGCAGCACGGCCTTGAGTTCCGGCCAGAAGGCGAAGCGCCCGATATTGTCCAGCAACGTGTCGATGCCCTTGCCGCGCTTACCCTCGTTGACGAACTCGAACAACTCCTTGAACATACGGGTCGCGGCACCCGAGGCTGGCACGAATTTCACAATGCCCAGGCGGTCGGCCTCCCGTTCATAACGCGCCACGGCGGCGGCAGCCTCCGCGTCGCCCACGACCATCACCCCGTCGCCGGGCGATGCGGCGCGCACAACCTTCAGGAAGGGGAACCCGCGGCGGAAATTCTCCAGCTGGCGCTCGACCGCATCGGGGGTCAGCCCGTGTTTTTCGATCTGCTGTAAATCTTTTTCGGTAAACATGGTTCTATCGTCTTTAGTTTTTCGTCGGATCGGAATTATCTTCAAAGATAACGAAATAATTTCTAACTTTGCACATCATGATCCGAGAATTTCACCAAACCAGCCTGCGCGGACGCAACAGTTTCGGCGTCGAGCAGCACGCCGCCCGGCTCGCCGAATTCGAGACCGAGGAGGATCTGCACGCGATTTTCGGCGGCGGGATCCCCCGACCGCTGGAGCGTCCTGAGCGGCGGCAACAACATACTTTTCACACGGGACTACGACGGGCTTCTGCTGACCCCCCGTCTCGCAGCGGATCGCCCTGCTCGGCGAACGAGGAGGGCACGGTACACGTGCGCGCCGACGCCGGGGTCGAATGGGACGACCTGGTGGAGTGGGCCGTACAGCGCGGATTGTGGGGGCTCGAAAACCTCTCGCTGATCCCGGGCAAGGCCGGGGCGGCGCCCGTTCAGAACATCGGCGCCTACGGCTGCGAGGCGAAGGATGCGATCGAGCGGGTACACATGTTCTGTGTGGAAAACTGCAAATGCATGACGCTCGACGCCGCGCACTGCTGTTTCGGTTACCGCGAAAGCATCTTCAAGCACGAACTGCGGGGGCGTGTCGTCATCACGGCGGTGGACATCCGCCTTTCGCGTACGCCGCAACCGCGGCTGGGCTACGGCGATGTGGAGCGCGAGGTGGAGGCCCGGGGCGGCACCTCGCTGCGCAACATCCGCGAGGCAATCTGCGCCATCCGCCGCGCCAAACTACCCGACCCGAAGGTGACGGGCAATGCGAGGGAGCTTCTTCAAAAACCCGGTCGTCGATGAATCCGTGGCGCAACAACTGCGGGCCCGCTGGCCCGACATGCCGCTCTACCCCGCCGCCCTTTCGGGCAAGGCCAAACTCGCCGCCGGGTGGCTCATCGACAAGGCGGGGCTGAAAGGCTGCCGAAGCGGACGGGTAGGCATCCATGAACGGCAGGCACTGGTATTGGTGAACCTGGGAGGCGCCACGGGCGGCGAGATACTCGATTTCGCCCGTATGGTACAGGCCCGCGTACACGAAAAGTTCGGCATAGAGATAGACACAGAAGTCAACATATTGTAATATGGCACTTTTAGAGGCTTTCCAGAGGTATGTCGCCGAGAATGACCTGGCGACGCACGACGACCGCATCCTGCTGACCGTTTCGGGGGGCGTGGATTCGATGGTCATGCTGTCGCTTTTCACCCGCAGCGGCTATTCGGTGGGCGTGGCGCACTGCAACTTCCAGCTGCGGGGCGCCGAGAGCGACGAGGACGAGGTGCTCGTCGAAGACGAGGCGAAGAAATACGGCGTGGAATTCTACAACAAGCGGTTCGAAACCACGGCCGAAATGGAACGCACGGGCGAGTCGATGGAAATGGCGGCACGGCGCCTGCGCTATGCGTGGTTCGACACCCTGAGCCGCGGTCAGGGCTACACGGCCATCGCAATCGCCCACCATGCCGACGACTCGATCGAGACCTTCTTCATCAACCTGCTGCGCGGCACGGGGCTCCGCGGCCTGACGGGCATCTCGACCCAGGTGGGAAAGATCATCCGCCCGCTGATGTTCGCCTCGCGCAAGGAGATCCTCGAATATGCCGTGGCCAACCGCATCCCGTTCCGCGAGGATTCGTCGAACCGCTCGACCAAATACCTGCGCAACAAGATCCGCCTCGGGCTCATCCCCCGCATCCGGGAGATCAACCCCAAGTTCACGAGCCTCATGAGCCGCAACCTGGCACGCCTGACCGATGCCCAGCTGTTCATCAACCACGGCATCGAACGTATCCGCGGCGAGGCGGTGACTTCGGCGGACGGGTTCGACACGATCCACCTCGACCGCATCGACCCGGCCTTCCCGCAGGAGTTCGTGATTTACGAGTTGCTGAGTTCGGCCTACGGGTTCAAGGGTGACGTCGTCGACTCGCTCTGCCATTCGCTCCGGCACGATATGACGGGGCGACGCTTCTACGTCGCGCGAACGGGTGGCCTACGTCGACCGCGGCAAGATCGTCGTGGCGCCGATCGCCCCGGACGACGCCTGCATGCCAGGTGGAAAGAGGAGCCCTGCGGAGCTACTGCGGCAATGCGGTGCTCTACTACGAATATACGGACATCGACACGATCAAGAACTTCGGCGTTCCCGAGAACATCGCGCAGATAGATGCCGACCGCCTGCAATTCCCGCTCACGCTGCGCCGCTGGCGCGAGGGCGACTCCTTCATCCCCTTCGGCATGACGGGCCGCAAGAAAGTGAGCGATTTTCTGATCGACGCCAAGGTCTCCGTGGCCGAGAAGCAGCGGCAGTTCGTGCTGCTGTCGGGCGACGAGATCGTCTGGCTCGTCGGACGCCGCATCGACGACCGCTACCGCCTGACGCCCGACACGGAGAACGTGCTGCGTATCACCAAAGAAATCGTCTGACATGGCTAAAAGCGTACTGAAATTCAAGGATTCCGTCGCCGCATACGAACAACTCGCCGGCCAGATCGCCGCACGGCGGTTTGTCCCCATCTACCTGCTCATGGGCGAGGAGAGCTACTTTATCGACGCCATCGCCGAGCGGCTCGCGACGACGGTGCTCGGTGAAGCCGAACGGGCCTTCAACCAGATCACCGTCTACGGCCGGGACTCCGAGGCGGGGCAGGTCATCAACCTCTGCCGCCAAATGCCGATGATGGGATCCTACCAGGTGGTTATCGTCAAGGAGGCGCAACAGCTGCGCGGACTGGACAAGCTCTCGCTCTACACGCAGAAGCCCTCGCCGACGACGATCCTCGTGATCTGCCACAAGGAGAAAAACGCCGACAGGCGTTCGGCCTTCTACAAGGGTTGCGCCGCCAACGGCGCGGTGCTCGAGTCGGTGCGTCCGCGCGACTACGAGATCGCCTCGTGGCTCCAGCGATTCATCGCCGGGAAAGGGTTGGCCATCGACACGAAGGCGCTGTCGATGCTCACCGACCACCTCGGGACCGACATCTCGAAGATCGCGAACGAGCTGCGCAAACTCACCGTCTCGCTGCCCGAAGGCACCCAGCGCATCACCGACGCCGACATCGAGGCCAACATCGGCATCTCGAAGGACTACAACAACTTCGAGCTGTGCAAGGCCGTAGCGACCCGGGACATGGCGCGGGCGCTGATGATCGCCGAGCATTTCGCCCGCAACCCCAAGGACAACCCGCTGCTGGTCACCGTACTGGCGCTTTTCGGGCAGTTCAAGGAGCTCTTCGTCGTGAACTACCTCCGCTGGCTCTCGCGGCACAAGGGAACCGCATTCCCGCCCGACACGGAGCTGATGCGCATCCTCAAGAAGAGCAACGTCTATGTCATCGGCGAGATCAAGCAGAACGCCGCCAACTGGGACAACCGCAAGGTATTCAACATCCTCGGCCTGCTGCGCGAATACGACGCCAAGAGCAAGGGCATGAACGCCGGAGGTGCATCGGACGGCGAACTGCTGCGCGAACTGCTGCTCAAAATCTTCATGCTCTGATGCGGGAAGTCTACCTATACCAGACCGTACATGTCCTCGACGGAGAGTGCCTCTGCCTGCGGGAACACCTGGCCGTACTCGACCGCTGGTCGCGCACGCTCTTCGGGTGCCCGGGGCCACAGGACGCCCGGGAGGTCGGGACGGCCATCGCGGCGGTGGCCGGACGGGAAGCCCCCGGCAGCGACCGTTCGAAATTCGTGCGGCTCGTCCTGCCGGCATCGGGCTCCCTGCGGCTGGAATTCGAAGGCGTTTCGCTCTACCGCGGCTACGACCTGCGCAGCCTGATGCCCGAAGCCGTGACGCTGCAATACGAACCGCCGCTGTTCGACGCCCCCACCTCGGCACGCGAGGCTGCCGTAGAGCTGGCACGGCAATATGCCGGGTTGCAGGGTGCGAGCGTCGCCGTACGCTGCGACCGCAACGGGACTCTCATGGCGGCCGACGAAGCGGCGCTGTTCGCCATCCGGGGCAGGCGGGTCTACGCCCCGCCGGGCGAAGCGAGCATCGGGCGCAGCCTTGCAGTCAGGAGCATCCGCGCCGCCGGGCTGGAACTGGCCGAAGCGCCCGTCGGGCGCGACGACCTGCCGCGCATGGACGAACTTTTCTTCATCGACCACCGTGGCGTCACCGCCCTTTCCCGCTGCGACGGGCAGCCCTACATGGCCATCTTCGCCGAACGCATCGCCGGGGCGCTCCGCGGGCTGTTTCCGAATATGTAGAAACCCTCCCGGGACGGCACACGCTATCTTCGCCGCAAAACCCGGAAACCATGAAAAAATATCTTTTCCTTTACGCCGTCCTCACAACGGCGCTGCTGGCATACGGCTATGCCCGTTACCGCCACGAAACCCGCCGCCTCACCCAGAACCAGGATGCCCTGGCCTCCGGCATCGAACACTACCGCACCCGGCTGGGACAAGAGGCCGCCTCGGTGCAGGCATTGCGTCTGCGCTGTGCCGAATTCGAACGCCTCCGCGCCGAGGATGCCGCCTCCATCCGCCGGCTCGGCATCAAGCTCCGGAGGCTGGAAGCCGCTGCCAAAACAGTCACCGCCACGAGCGTCGACCTGCGCGCGCCCGTCCGCGACACCGTCGTCCTGCTCCGCCGGGACACGCTCGAATCCGCGACACCCTGAAACTATTCCGCTGGCGCGATGCCTGGGTTACGGTCGAAGGGCGTATCCGCACCGACTCGGTCGCCTGCCGCGTGGAGAGCACCGACACCCTGCGGCAGGTCGTGCACCGCATCCCGCGGCGATTCCTTTTCATCCGCTGGGGCACGAAGGCCCTGCGCCAGGAAATCGTATCGTCGAATCCGCATACGCGGATCGTCTATTCGGACTATGTAAAGTTCGAACGGTAAATTAATTCGCATTTTTTAACCCGGTATTCCCAAATATTATTACCTTTGTCCGATATGGAAAGGTCTGCTATTTTCCCCGGGTCGTTCGACCCGTTCACCCGCGGCCATGCGGCACTGGTCGACGAGGCCCTGAACCTCTTCGACCGCGTGGTCATCGGCATCGGCAACAACACCGCCAAATGCGGCCTGCTGACCGTCGAAAACCGCAAACGCCTGATCGACGACCTCTATGCCGGGAATGCACGTGTCGAAGCCCGGATTTACACGGGGCTCACGGGTGAATTCGCCGAGGAGGTCGGGGCCTGCGCCATTATCCGCGGCGTGCGGAACACCACCGACTTCGAGTACGAACGCACCATGGAGGCAACCAATCACCGGATCTACCCCGACATCACGACCGTGATGTTGTTCACCCCGGCGCCCGTGGCCGACATTTCGTCGTCGACGGTGCGCGAAGTGCTTTCGTTCGGCCGTTCGGTGGAAGAGTTCATGCCCGTGGGAGTAGATATTAACAAATACCTGTAATTATTTTATGATGGAATTCACAGCCGAAATGATCGCCGGGTTCCTGGGCGGCGACATCGTCGGCGACAAAGAGGCGAAAGTACACACCGTATCCTCGATCGAGGAAGGCAGGGCCGGCTCGCTCAGCTATCTTACCAACCCCAAATACGAAGCCTATATTTACACTACCGGAGCGTCGGTCGTGCTGGTCAACCGCACGTTCGAACCCGCACAGCCGCTTTCGGCGACGCTCATCAAGGTCGACGACGCAGGCGCCTGCGTCCTGAAACTCCTCGAAATGTACAATGCCGCAAAACCCCGCCGCAGCGGCATAAGCCCGCTGGCCTCGGTCTGCGCCGAAGCCCAGGTGGGCGAAGGGTGCTACATAGGCGACTTCGCGGTCGTCGAAGCCGGCGTGAAGATCGGCAACGGATGCCAGATCTATCCGCAGGTATACCTCGGAACGGGCGTAAGTGTGGGAGAAGGCACGATCCTCTATCCGGGGGTCAAGGTCTACGAAGGCTGCCTTATCGGACGCAACTGCATCCTGCACGCGGGCGCCGTGATCGGCGCCGACGGTTTCGGATTCATGCCCAACGCCGCGGGCGGCTTCGACAAGATTCCCCAGCTGGGCAACGTCCTGATCGAAGACGACGTGGAGATCGGCGCCAACACCTGCATCGACCGCGCCAAAACCGATTCGACGGTCATCCGCCGGGGCGTGAAACTGGACAACCTGATCCAGATCGGCCACAACGTGCAGATCGGCGAGAACACCGTCTCGTCGGCACAGACCGGCATCGCCGGCACCTCGAAGGTGGGCCGCAACTGCTTCCTCGCGGGGCAGGTGGGCATCGCCGACCATGTCAACGTTGGCAACAATGTAAAGATCGGCTCGAAGAGCGGCCTGGACAAGGACGTGCCCGACGGCGAGATCCGCTTCGGCTACCCGGCGCTGCCCGGCATGCAGTACCACCGTTCGGCGACGGTCTTCAAACGGCTGCCCGAACTCGAAAAACGCGTAAACGAGCTGGAGAAGCAACTCGCAGCATCAAAAAAATAACCAATACCTTCGCATTATGAAAAAATTATTTCTATTCGCAACAGCCGCAGCCGTGCTGTGCAGTTGCAGCAACCAGCCCAAGTACATCATCGACGGCGACATCGCCGGGCTCGAGGGAACGGTCTACCTGTACCAGGGCGACAGCCTGATCGACTCGGCAGCCGTCAAGGCCGGCAAGTTCCAGTTCCGGGGCAACGCCGGGGCGCCGGCCGTACATTACCTGCTCGACTCGCGCGAGGGACAGCCGCAGGCATTCGCCATGCAGTTCATCCTCGAACCGGGCAATATTTCGATCAAGAGCGACGCCGAGGATGCACAAGTTCGCCATACCACCGGAACGCCGGCCAACGACGCCAGCGACGCCTATTCGGCAGCCAGCCGCACCCTGATCAAGGAATACCGCGACCAGGCTACGACCGACGAACGCCGCGAGGCCATCGAAAAGGAGTTCGAGCAACTGGACTCTTACGACAATCGACAACAACCGCGACAATTTCTTCGGCGTGGTACTGATGCCCAACCGGGCCTACGAACTTTCGGGACAGGAAACCCTGGACGAAATCGCCAAGTTCTCGCCCGAGATGCAGCAGACCAAGGAACTGACCGACCTGAAGGCCTCGGCCGAACAAAAGCTCAAGACCGACGTCGGCCAGCCCTACATCGACATCGTGCAGAACAACGCCGAAGGAGAGCCCGTATCGCTCAAGTCGGTGATCGACAACCCGGCCAACAAGTACACGCTCGTGGACTTCTGGGCTTCGTGGTGCGGTCCCTGCATGGGTGAGGTTCCCCACCTGAAGCAGACCTACGACAAGTTCCACAAAAAAGGCTTCGAAATCTACGGTGTCTCGTTCGACCGCGACCGCGACAAGTGGCTCGCAGCCGTCAAGGACAACGGCATGGACTGGATTCATGTCAGCGAGCTGCAACGGTTTGACAACCAGGCTGCCAAAGACTATGCGGTACAGGGCATCCCGTCGAATTTCCTGATCGACGCCCAGGGCAAGATCGTAGCCAGAAACCTGCGCGGCGAAGACCTCTACAAGAAAGTGGAAGAGCTCCTCGGAAAGTAGCCCGCCGCGAATAAAAAGCCCCTCCGAGCCGCAAATGCCCCGGAGGGGCTTTTCGATAAAACCACCCCGTCCTATGAAAAAAACACTCCTTTTCGCATCGGCCGCAGTCCTGTTATGCGGTTGCGGCACCGGATCCAAATACGTCGTTGAAGGGCACATCGCCGGGCTCGAAGGCACCGTCTACATGTTCGAGGGCGACAGCCTGATCGACTCGGCCGTCGTCGAAGGCGGCAAGTTCCGCTTCGAAGGCCCGGCGGACATCACCGCCCGGCGCACCGTCACCGATTCGCGCGAAGGGGATGCGCAGCGGTTCGGGACGATGTTTCTTCCCCGAACCGGGGACGGTTTCGATCGAGGACAACCCCGACGCCCCGACCGGGTCAACGCGTGTGACGGGCACTCCGGCAAACGATGCGAGCTCCGCTTTCCGGGCGTCGGCCATGACGCTGATGGATGAATACCACCGGGAGGGCACCTCCGAAGGACGTCGCCGGGAGATCGAAGACGAACTGGGCGGACTCCCCCGCAAAACGGCGGAAGCCAACCGCGACAATGCGTTCGGAACCATGGCCCTGGAAGGGATGGCCCCCACGCTTTCGGGCCAGGAGCTGCTCGACCGGATCGCCGAATTTTCGCCGGGGATGCAAAAGTCCCGGGAGTTAGCCGCGCTCAGGACGGTTGCGGCGCAACGTCTCAAGACCGACATCGGCCAGCCCTACATGAACATCATGCAGGGCGATGCCGACGGGCAGATCGTTACCCTGACCTCGGTGATCGACAACCCGGCCAACAAATACACGCTCGTGGACTTCTGGGCATCGTGGTGCGGCCCCTGCATGGAGGAGGTTCCCCATCTGAAGCAGGCTTACGACAAGTTCCACGGCCAGGGCTTCGAAATATACGGCGTATCGCTGGACAACGACAACGACAAATGGCTCGGCGCCATCCGCGAGCACGGCATGGGCTGGGTGCAGGTCAGCGACCTCAACGGCTTCGACAACCTCGCGGCGAAAGACTATGCCGTGCAAAGCATCCCGTCGAATTTCCTGATCGACGCCCAGGGCCGGATCGTCGCCAAGAACCTGCGCGGCGAAGACCTTTGCAGCAAAGTCGCCGAATTGCTCGCCGAGTAATCCGTCCTGCGCGGGGATACCCGTCCGCCTCCGCTCAGGGCCGCCGGAACGGTTCTTTGCAAAAAGCCGAAACGCCCCTGCCCGAAAACACGAGCACGGCCTTACGGACATCCCTCGACCCGAACACCATGCAATGCCGGAAATATATTCCAGCATGCATATTCGGGATGCTTCCGACTACCGGATCTTCATCCGCTGCGGCGAGGCGTCCCACATATTGAAATATCGGAAGAAGCGCCTGTCTTTATTCCGAATAACAAAAGGATAACAACCTGCTTAAAAAAATGCAACATCAGGAGACATACCGCATCATGGGCATCGACCCCGGCACCAATTACATGGGGTACGGGGTGCTGGAGATCGAGGGGCGCAACGTCCGTTCCGTCGTACTGGGAGACATCGACCTGCACAAACTGACAGATCCCTATGCCAAGCTACGTTATATCTTCGAACGGGTCGGGGCGCTGATCGACCAGTACGCCCCACGCGAAGTGGCGCTCGAATCGCCGTTCTTCGGCGAGAACGTGCAGTCGATGCTCAAGCTGGGACGGGCGCAGGGCGTGGCTATGGCAGCTGCGCTGAGCCGCGGCCTCGCCGTTTCGGAATACGCCCCGATGCGCATCAAGCAAAGCATCACGGGGCGCGGTTCCGCCGCCAAGGAACAGGTCGCCGCCATCGTCTGCCGTATCCTCTCGATAGATCAGCCCCCCAGACGGCTCGATGCCACGGACGGCATGGCCGTCGCCTTGTGCCACCACTTCACAACGGCCAGCCCGCTCAACACAGCTCTGGGCGACGAGCGCGTAAAAAAAGGGCTGGGCGGCGGAAAAAAGGCAGCTTCGAAACGCGGCTCCCAGAGCTGGGAGAAATTCCTGAAAGACCATCCCGACCGGGAGATAAAATAGCCCCCCGAATTACTAACCATGAAAATAATCACCGTCCTCCTGTCCGCCGCATTCCTGTTATGCAATTGCGGGGGTTCGAACTACACTGTCTCGGGCCATTACGGCCTCGCACCGGGCGACTCGGTATTCCTCTTCGCCAGCAACAAATCCATAATCGGCTCCGGCGTAATGGCTACCGACACGACGTTCAGGCTCAAGGGCAAGGTCGCCGGCACCGACATCGCCACTCTGAGCGACCGCGACCGGCTCCTGACGCCCACGCTTATCTTTCTGGAAGCGGGCGACATCCGGCTGGAACCCCGCGAAGAGGGCGTGTATGAAGCGACGGGCACACCTTTGAATGACAGCCTGCTGCTGCTAAACAGGAAACTGGAGGCGCTCCGCAACGAATACATCAAAATGACGCCGGCCACTCCGCACGAGGAAGTCGAAGCCATCTTCGCACGCTTTGAGGAGATTCCCCGCGCGATGATGAATGCCAACCTCGACAATATCTTCGGCCTATGGCTCTTCTCAGCCTATGAATTCCCGAATATGCTGCAGGACGACACCCGACGGGCACAGATAAGGCCCTGTATGACTGCGTTCTCACCCGGAATGCAGGCGCATACGATCATGCAGGAACTGCAAAAGGAACTGGCGGGATTCGAAAACGCGCAGATCGGCCACCGCTTTACGAACCTCACGCTGACCGACACGCAAGGCGAACCCATATCGCTCTCGTCGCTGGTGGAACCGGGACGCTGGGTTTTGCTCGACTTCTGGGCGACGTGGTGCGCCCCCTGCTGCCACGAGATCCCCCACCTGCGCGAGGCATACGCCGCCTACAAAGCCAAGGGGTTTGAAATTTACGCCGTCTCGCTCGACAACGACGAGGCGAAATGGCGGTCGTTCACATCGGCCAACGACATGCCGTGGATCAATGTCCAGGGCATCGATGCGGACAAACGGAGCACGGCTGCCGCAGCCTACGGGATCACGTCGATCCCCGCGAACTTCCTGATCTCGCCCGACGGCATCATCGTAGCGAAGAACCTGCGCGGCGGGGAGCTTTCGAAGAAACTCGCCGAAATGCTGAAATAGCCGCGGCAATAACCCACTGATAATCCGGATAATGTATACTTCCGGCACAAAATGAGACATCTTTTTATTAAAAAATTTACGGAATAATTTGCGTGTTTAGGATTTTCACCCTATATTTGCACCTGCAATTCGGCACCGTAGCTTAATTGAATAGAGCATCTGACTACGGATCAGAAGGTTACAGGTTTGAGTCCTGTCGGTGTCACTCAGAAAATCAACCACTTACAGCAATGTAGGTGGTTTTTCTTTTATTAGCAGGTACACAAATTAAACACATCTTTACAAACTGCGATTGCCCCCTAACCTTACCGTAATTTTCATTTGATACGGCACCTATTCCAGCTCGGGGACGCGAACGAAACGACGACGAAGGCGCAGAGCTGGCCGGCGTGCTTCCGTCTTATTGTTCTAAAAGTTCACACAACACCCAGTAAAAACACCACACAAACGCATTAAATTGTTCGATAAGTCGCACAAACCGTATTAAGAGCTGCCGGCGTCCGGGTTCATCTCGCACGCGCGCGCATAGACGTCGGAAAATTCATTATATATACCTGTAAAAGTGTTTCGTGAGTTCTATTGCCTCGCGCACGCGCGCGTAGTGACGTGCAAAAATTATCCTTGCTTGGGGTTGTTTTTCCCTCGTTGTAACCTCGTTGTAATTCTTTATACCCTTGCCGTAATCTTGCCGTTGTTTCCGTTTTACCCTTACCGTAACCTTACCGTCGTTTCCGTTTTACCCTTGACGTAACCTTGACGTTGTTTTTGTTTTACCCTCCCCGTAACCACCCCGTTGTTTTACGTTTTAGGCTTGTTTTAGGCTTGTTTTTCCTTGGGGTAACCTTGGGGTCATCAAGTCGTTTCAAAGTCGATTTTTCGGTGCCCAAATTGAAAATACCCTCCCCGTAACCACCCCGTAATCTCACCATTTTACCCTTAGCAAAACCTTAGCGGTTTTTAGGGGTTTTATCCAATCGGTATAACGAATCGTTAGAGCGTCGGGAATAACGACGCCGGCACAACCTTTTACCCTTTGTGTAACCTTTGTGTATTTTGGACACAATAGACGCCAACAACCAACCCAGCCGCCCGGATTGACGGCTGGGGTATCCTCGGGGTATATGCGGAATTCCTCAACGTGGGGTGCGGGTGGGTTCGTCACTCTGTTCATGCACCAACCGGGTTAGTTCGGCATTAAATTCGTTGCCGATCCTCCGTCGCTCTATAAGCTGCTGGAGTACCTCCTTTACCTGTGGATCATCCGGTTTTATTGCGCCGCTCTCCAATTTGGACACAATCTCTTTCCCTCTGCGTATTACCGCATCTGTTTCCGCAGTTATCTCGTCGTTCCGTCGTAAAATTTGGTCTCTGTTCATAATACAATAGTTTTTTATCGGGTAAGTTTCATTAATAATCCTTTCGGCTTTTGAACGGCCTTGCTCGGCGATACCTGCGCCCGCAGTTCTTGCAGTTGCATCCGTAGTTCGACAATCTCCATGACGAATTCGCTACGTTCTTGGAGTAATTGAAACCGGGCTTCGCTGGCTTTCATGTAAAGTTCCGAAAGGCTGTTAAAGTCGGAGGGTTTATTCGTTTGTAAACTCATATTCCCTGTTTGTTTGTGGGTGAAACATCAAAACATCGCCGTCCCTTTCCCATTCTCGGATCGTGTACCTGCCTTTCGGGAGGTAACCTGCCCGGCGGACGGCTTCGGCCTCGGTGGGGAAATACCCCACCGTGTGCCCTTCAAAGGATAGTTCGTAGATCATAACCGTAGATGATTAGTTCAACATTAATTGCAAGGCTTCGGATATATCGGGATACTCTTTGCCTTCAGCGTCCCAAACCGCCGGAACCAGCACGAGGTCTTGCCTCTCGTCGTTGCACATCTTCGCCTCGTAGTTGATGAAGGCTATATATCCCTTGTGGGTAATCTCAAATCCCCTGCTGAGGCCGTCGCAGTGGAAGGTAATGTAATCGGCCGCTTTGCGGGCCATTGTCCGAATGTCGGACGGGGTTAATGCTGTGGTCATGGTATTAACTTAGTTTGCTGGTTTTGCATTGGTATTGATTGATTGTGCGCCTGCCGGCCAAAATATCACGGCATTCTATAAGCTCTTTTGTTAGTTCGACTATTCGCTGCTGTGCCTTGATAAGGCGATCACCCTGTTCGATGTAATCGCGTACACCTTTCCAATACTCCGCCCGCCAATCTATCTCCGGGGAACTCGTCGTGTTTACGTTCTTTTTCATAATTTTATCGTGATTTTGGTTGAATCTCGCTATTTTTTAGTCGCCGTAGTAGGTTCTGCTGTTGCCGTAATAGTCCGCGGGCACTATCAACAGCTCGGGGCGGTACTCCGTGGCCTTCGGCTGTTCCGTCGGGCGGTTCTCGATCTTCGCCGTCATGATCGCCAACTTCTCATTGCGCCAAGCCTTCTTGAGGCAGGTCGAGAACGACATTGAGACGTTGGCGCGTTTCAGATACCAGGCGTTTTTCATGATCTTCGAAAGGTTGTATTTGGTTGTTGCCTTCATGATTTATTAGGTATTAGCTTGTTTTCTCAATGCAAATATAAGGCATTAGTTTGTAACAACCAAGGATTTCCACAAGAAAAATACAAAATAATACTATTTTTTTTCGCTTATTTATTTGGCATTACCTTATAATTCGCCTATATTTGCATTACAAACCAATGCTTTATAAGTATGATACAACTAAGAATTAAGGAGTTATGTAAAGAAAAGGGCATAACGCTGAATCAGTTGGCCGAAAAAGATTGGAATTTCCCAACCGTCTATTAGCGGTATAGCAACGGGAAAGCAAAAGCCAGCATTTGACACGCTCGAAAAAATGGCCGATGCTTTGGAGGTTACTCCCGCGGAGCTTTTCGCCCCTCAACCGACGAACACAATCACCTGCCCGCATTGCGGCAAACTTATCAAGGTGGAGAAGGGGGAATAATATGAAAACGATACACGAACTATTGCAGGAATGCGACGCATTAAAGGCTCGTTTGTCCGCATTGCGCCCGCTGCCCGTTGAGGCTTTGAAAAAGATCGAGGGGGCATTCGCAATCGAATACACCTACGAAAGCAACCGTATCGAGGGGAACACGCTGACCCTGCAAGAAACGGAGCTTGTAGTGAACGAGGGCGTAACGATCGCGGGCAAGTCGATGCGCGAACACCTCGAAGCGATCAACCACGCCGAAGCCATCGACTACATCAAAGATTTTGCGCGCAGCAGTACGGAGATAAGCGAGCGAACGATAAAGGAGATACACGCCCTTATACTGCACGGGATCGACAGGAGAACGCCGGACGTTATCGTACCGTGCCTGTCATGATTTCGGGCAGCACCCACACCGCCGCAACCGTACCTTATCGCCCCGCAAATGGAGGCTTTCATGTCGAGGTTTGCCGAAATGGAGGCACAGGCCGTGCACCCCCGTTTTGGTAGCTGCATATCTTCACGACGAGTTGGTACGAATCCATCCGTTTATCGACGGAAACGGGCGCACATCCCGTCTGTTGATGAATCTATACCTATTGCGCAACGGCTACACGCTCGTCAACCTCAAAGGCTCGGACGAAGCGAAAATAGGCTATTACAAGGCATTGGAACAATCACACGTCGAGCAACACCCCGATGCCTTTCAAAGGCTTGTAATAGGGGCGGAAATAGCGTCCCTGCGGCGGTATCTGTCTATTGTCGATAACACGCAAAATTAACATCATGAACAAGAAAACATACCAGATTGATGCGGCCAGCCTCGAACAAGCGCGCGCCCTATTCGAATCGGGGGACATCGACCGCATAGAGGTCGGAACCGTGGCCGGGCTTTGTGAGATTCACCGCTATTTGTTCGGTGGGTTGTACGACTTTGCCGGAAAAATCCGGACGCTGAATATCGCAAAGGGGGGCTTCCGATTTGCAAATTGCCTTTATCTGGGTGCCATCCTCCCGGTGATCGAGCAAATGCCGGAAACAACCTTTGAGGAAATAATTGCGAAATACGTCGAAATGAACATCGCCCACCCCTTCATGGAGGGCAACGGTAGGACCACCCGTATCTGGCTTGACATGATGCTGAAAAAGCGTCTCCAGCAGGTTGTGGACTGGCGGAAGGTGGATAAGGATTTGTATTTGCAGGCTATGGAACGCAGCCCGATCAATGATCTGGAATTACGCGCCTTGCTCGGCCAGGCATTGACCGACCGCACGGAGGATCGGGAGGTTATTTTCAAGGGAATAGAACAATCGTACTATTACGAAGGGTACGAGGCATAAATCTCAACGATACCGACTTATGGAACTGCAACCCATCCAAAGCAAGATTTACGAAATACGAGGCCAGCGGGTAATGCTGGACTTCGATTTGGCGGAACTCTATCAAGTGGAGACAAAACGACTGAAAGAGGCCGTAAGGCGCAATATCGAGCGTTTCGAGGGCGAGGATTTTATGTTTGAACTCTCCGAAAGCGAGTATAACGCATTGAAAGACAGATTAAGGTCGCAAATTGCGTCCTTAGAAATCAATGGGCGGGGCAAGTATCCTAAATATCCGCCGTTTGCCTTTACGGAAATGGGTGTCGCAATGCTTTCGAGTGTTCTACGCAGCGAAACGGCAATACGGGTAAATAGGGCCATTATGCGGGCTTTTGTAGCAATGCGCAACTACATTACCACCACAACTCAGATAACGGCAGAACTGGCCGAAATCCGGGCAAAACTGGCACTACTGGAGCGAGCCGACGAAGACAATGCCGAAGCGGTCAATGACCTATCGGAGGATATGCGCAAAGAACTCGACAACATCTATCAGGCTATTGCAGCTCTGTCGGTCAAAACACCTACCATTGACAAACCCCGACGGCCGGTCGGATACAAGAAATGATAAACGAAACCAGCCACCCGTTGAGGTGGCTGATTTGCTATACTGTTTTCGCTCCATCCCGGCACAAAGTACTGGATTAAATAGCAGTTTTTTATCGTGGGGAAAAACTACTGGTACGTGTTTGTGGAAGTAAGATTTACCTTACATACGAAGGCGGGTATTTTTCCCTCCTTCGTAAATTAATTATTTATTCCGGCTCATATTTCAGTGTCACGTCTGCGAAACAGCTTGATAAATCAAATGATAAACAAAAAGGGGCAGAGTATTTCCGCCCCTCGTCATTTCGTCGTCGTTCAGTGGCGTGCATCATTACACGCAGTAGTCGCTCTTGTTATTATTTGTATTTTATCCGTCCTAACTTTGCCAAGTTACTGGATACCTTTACACGCTTTTGCCCTTTATTAATATCCACAACAGAAACAACCGGGGCAGGCATTTCCGACATAGCTTCTTGAATTATCTGCTTCATCCCACGCATCCCGTCTCCGCGCTGGGGAGATTGGATACTTGGATAGCATTGCCTCCACTGGAAACATTCATCGCGGATAATACGGCGCCCCAGTCATTCACGGCCTGGGCGGTCATGATGGCTTCGCCATTTGATACACGGGCAACAATGCTATCGGAGGTGCCGGTACCGGGGCCTGTGACAAGCCCTCCCTGTGCAAAAAATGAAGGGATAGTTTGTGCGAGAATTGTTGCCAAACTTATCCCGAGCTGGGTTTGATTAATGCTTTTTGTGCCGCAAATGCTATTGGGCCAGCAATCGGCCCTAACGGCATACAGGCTGCCATAGCCGCCATTGTCGCTTTTTGCGCGTCAATAACTGCTTGTCCCACTGCAAGAGCTTGTTGGGCGATGGCAAATACTTCAAAATCATCCCCTAATGCTCCGAAAAGTCCGTGCAAGCTACCTACCATAGACTGCGTTGCAGTTAGTTGATCTATTTCTCCCTGAATAGCTAATTGTGTGGTCGTTCTAATTGCATCCTGCACCCTGTTTTCAGCTTCAAGTCGTGCGATTTCATACTGCTGCATTGTATTGTATTTGGCAACCCACTCCTCCTCGGCCATTTGAGTTATTGCGTCTAAATTTGCCTGGGCTTGGCGCAATTCCTCGTCCGCTATGGCCTGTCGTGCCCTCAATTCTTCACGTTGAATACCGCTATTTAAAGCCGCATAATTTTTATTTTTACCTGGGCTGCGGCGAGTTGATTCATTTCGCCTTGAATCTTCAATCGCATTAGTATCCGGTTTTCTTCATTGCGTTTGTCCTCTTCATATTCCTTAGCTGCCCACCGCTGGCGAATTTCTGCTTCTTCTTTATATCTGCGCTCCTCCATATTCATGATTAGCTGATTTATGGCCTCACGGGATTTTGCAGTCAACGTTTTATCGTATTTGAGTTTGTTCTCCAACTCCTGCCGCTCCCACGCAAAGCGCATCCGGGAAAGTTCCAGCTCCTTTTCAAAGGCTCGCCTGTCTGAGTTCAAGAGTAGATTTTGATAATCGCTTTTCTAAATCAAGTTGCGTTTTGGCGGCTTGTCGTTCTATCTTATTAGCGACATTAAGCGCCGTCTCATTAGTTCGACCTAATTCTTTCAGTCGTTTGATCTCGTTTTCGACGGCCTCGGCCTTTTTATTCCTTGAAATTATCTCGTCCTCTGTGGTTGCAATGATACTATTTATATCGGCAAGTTCTTTCTCCTTTCGCTTGATTAAATCTTCGATAGCTTTCCCTTCTTCTTTTGTGCCGATCTTATACATATGCATAAGCGATTGCATCGCTATTTTATTTGCGGAAAGGGTTTCGTTATACCGATCCATTGCGCCTCGCACTTTCTGCAGCGTATTTTCCAATTCATTGTGCGAGGTGGAACCTATTTTTTGCCCCGTGAATATTTCTCGCCACGTATCAATAATATTCATTCCATCAGGGGCACTCTCAAATAAAGCATATATTTCCTGCGCACGTTCTTTCAATTCCGGAATTTCGCTATCTAACCCGGCACGAAACTCTGTAAAATAAGCAATCCCGGCCTCCCGGCCGAATTTCTTAATGAACTTATCCTGCACGCCTTTGAAGGCTTTATCCATTACCTCGCCATATTCTTCGGCAGCATTAGCATTGGATTTTTCCAACCCCTTAGCAATAGCAGCCGCTGTAATGCTGCTTGCAAGGGCGTCATAAGCCGCTTTTTGGTTCTCTAAATTCCGGATTTCCTCTCTTTGATTAGAGAGATAGTCCCCATATTTATCCTCTATGACTTTGCGGGCGGCAGCATATTCGGCGGTACCTTTTTTTGCCTCACGCAGGGCGTCGAACTCCCGCCTCAACTCTGCCCTGCTGGTTTCAACCTCCCGGTTTATCTCTTGCGTATGTTGAGTAATATCTAACAACGCATTATCTGCGCTAAACAAGCCCTTTACCCACGTTCCGATCTCCTTGCCGAATGCCGTTAGCAAGGTTATGCCTACAACCAAAGCCGTCTGCCATGAAAGAATGGAAGCAAGAACCTGCCGAAACACCGGGATAGTCATTTTACCTTCGGCACGCAGCAATTTATTGTTGGTCGAAGCCCGTTTCAGTTCATCGGCAAGCATCGGGAGGTTATTGGAGATTGCAAGAAAGAACTGTTGAGCGGACATCGTAAGCGACGGAAGCTCCCGAGCCACTTGTTGTACCTGAAAGACAATGGGCTCAACGCACTTGCATAATTGCCAACATTCGACCGGAAATTTAATAAATCCTGCTCGGCCTTGTTAACCTCCGTTTGCATATTACGCACCTGTTCGGCCATCTTCATCCCTTTTGCCGCTTTTCGGTCAGCTTCGGATAGTGCATAATACTCTTTTTGTCAACTTCGAAATATCACGCCGCAGTTTATTAACGGATCCATCGAGTTGCGCATCTTTCTTGACTTGCTCGTTGATCTGTTTCATCAATTGACGCTGCGCATCGGTCTTTTCTCGGATTACGGCTTTATATAAGGCCATCTTTTGATAGTAGTCCGCATCCTCTTTTTGAGATTCTTGATAGACTGCCTGGTATCATCAATTACCTTTTGTGCTTCCGCCCAGCTTTTGACAAGCTTCGAATATTCAATCTCGATTGTGATAATCTTATGAAGAGAATCCTGCTCCATATTCATTTACATGGTTTTATATTAGTAATTGTTTTTACGCATACCCATCGCTGCGTATCCTGGGTTATCCCCCTGTGGTGTTCTTCGGGAGTAATCGGTTGTGTTTGGGCTATGCGCCCCCATTTTCCACCAATGAAGCGCATCCCCTTATCGCTGGATACCTCGAGACCACACAGCCTTCCAAGATACCCGAACAACTTTACAAAAGTTGCGTTATCTGTGGCAATATGTGCCCCTTTTGCCGGTGTTGCTATTTGGTAAATAGCTTGGGATATACCATCTTTATCCTTGTATACTATGGCTACCAAGCGTTGGCGCGGACAGGTCACAAGCTGGCAAGTTTCGAGACTATTTCCTTTGGGCGCCTCGTTGACATAGCGTAGGGAAACCGTATATTTGCGTATACGTATTTGCCAATCACCAGCTCCACCGGCAGCAATTTGTTCCCGAATATTATACTCTCTGTATATCTTTATTTGGGGTTTAGCGCCTGCCCTTGCGGCGTTTTCGCCATCGGTAAGAATTTCGGCGTTTCCTGTTTCCATTTTTCTTGATTGTCATGCTGTTTGTTTTCTTCATCATGATGTTGATTGTTGATTAATTGGTGATTATGCCGGAATCCACGGCTTTTATTCCTAATTTCCCGAAGGGACTGCAATTTTCTCTTAGCTTGGTTGATTCTGTGAACCCGCTGCCCCTCCAATATTATCATCAGTTCTTCCCGGCTCAGTTCATTTGTCCATACCGTATAATCGGCGATAGCTGGCCGCCCTTCCGCTCGCCTACCCATAATCTGCATATTTTGCGCTTGTTTTTCGCTGTGATAGTCCTATATTTGTCGCGTATAATCATGTAGGGTATTGTTGGAACTGGATAGGGGGGCGGCGCAGGTGTCGCCCCCCTATTTTTTACGGGCTTGCCTGGCAGCGTCCAGCTATAAATCCGTTGGCCATATAGAAGGCGATTTTGTCGGCTGTGCGCTTTTCTCCTCCGCGGATGCAAAGGGCCGTGCCGAATCCGAATTGCGCAGAACTCGGATAGTGGTGATAAATATTTCCGTCCTCGTCTTTGGCCTTAGGCGCTCTGAACACCTCGTAATAGGTCAGCCCGCCGGGCGTCGTGCGTTTGTAGCAGTACATCCCGTTAGCCTCGTTATGGGCGATTTTCTCGAATTTGTCGCCGAACTTGGTAAACTCGTCCCGCAAAGGCGGGTATAATAGCTGTTTTTTCATATAGGCTTTCTGAATTTTCTATTTTCTTTCACATCGTGGGCACTTGTCCCCCCAGTGAAATTTCAGGTGCTCAAATCGCGCATTACGTCAAAATGGCTCGGCCTCCCCGGTTGTGTCCGCCGCCGTATTCTCATAGTCCGTTATCCGGGTCAGGCTCTCATTGTGCCGAAAGTATATCCGACCTGCCGCGCCCTCTCTATTTTTAGCTATATGCAGCACCCCGACGCCTTCGGACGATATAAGCCCGTATCGGGTCGTGGTAATCATTTGCGCACCATACATCGCCGGACGATCAATAAACGCGACCATATCTGCGTCTTGCTCGATGGCTCCAGATTCCCGCAAGTCTGACAATAACGGCGTTTTATCAGCGCGTTCTTCCACCTTGCGTGAAAGCTGAGACAACATGATGACAGGGATGTTAAGCTCCTTTGCCAGCAGTTTAGCCGCACGGCTGGCGGCAGCTATTTCTCGTTCGCGGGTGCTGTTCGGGTTGCGGGTCGAGGTGTCGAGAAGTTGCAGGTAGTCGATAATGACCATACCGCACTTGCCCCGGCGGTGCATCGCCTTACATTGAGAGCGGATAGCCCCTATCGTGATGTTGGCGCTATCGTTGAGGAAAATAGGCATAGTCGAAAGGGTGGCGCCGGCCGTCTCTATCTTCGTCCAGCCCGAAGCGTCGACATTACCGGTGCGGAACGCCCCCGAATCTACACCCGAGCTGCCGACCAGCATACGCCCGGCCAGTTGGCCGGAAGGCATTTCTAACGAGAACAGGCAAAGCGGAACGCCCGACGCGGCCGCAGCACGGGCAAAATGCAACATCGTGGCGCTTTTCCCCGTCCCAGGGCGACCAGCCAGTACCACAAGCTGGCCGCCACGCCAGCCTCCGGTCAATGCGTCAAGCCGTCGTAGCCCCGTAGGAATACCGATGCACTCGCCCGCTTGCCTGGCCTGCTGTCGTCGCTCCAGGTCGTCGAGGGTAGCTCGCACGACATCCGACAACGGCGCAATGTCATCCGGCCGCGAGACCCGATCAGCAATTGCGGTTATCTCCGATGTAGCCCAATCCACAACGCCGTCGGGATCCGACACAGCGCGTGCCGCGAGTTCGTAGCCAAAAAGGCATAAACGCCGCCGGGTTTCGGTGTCTGCGAGCTGCCGGGCGTGATCCAGCACGTTAACGCCGGAACCTACTGCGCTGGACAGCTCCGAGAAGTAGCGCAACATATCACGGTCTTTCAGTTCCGGCCGTTGTGAAAGCGTATAGAGGTCGATTTTATCGCCACGCTCCAACATCGAGAGCATCTCGCCGTAGATTTTGCCGTTTTTTGCGTCTACGAATGCCGAAATTTCGACGATTTCCGCCACGTCGGGCAGTTGATCCGGTTCGAGAATCAAAGCGCCCAAAACGGCTCTTTCAAGCTCGGGCGATTCCGGGAGACCTTCAGTAGGAGCCGGGCGGTTACAGGTCTTTGTAAATTCGTTTCGTTTCATGGTTAGTTTGATTTTGGGTCGTGTTGCTGAATTCGGATTTGCGGCGCATCCAATTTCGCGCGGCGGCTTTCCAGTCTTTTATCGGGTTTTTACCGGTTCGCCAGCCGTTGGCCGTGAAATAGTCGTAAAAGCATTCGGCATCCGTATCGCCTCCTTTGATCGTAGAAAAATAATCTTTGACTATTTCGATCGCGGGGACGACAAACGCCGTGCGTTTAGTAGTCCCATCGCACGGCTTGTCCGTGCTTTCTTTACTCTCGATAGAGAGTTTCTTTTTATCTGTTCTGTTCTTATCTATTCTATTCTTATTGTTATTAAGAGTGTTACTAACTGAGTTATCAACTGTGTTATTAGCACTCTTAATAACTGAGTTATTTTTCCATCGGTTCGCCATTCCTTTTTTACCCCCTTCGGATCTGCTTTTATGTTCTTCGTCCATAGGCTGCATACGACGTATTAACCCATTGGAAAAGAATATTTTATCATCAACAACATTAAATAGTCCGAAATCAAATACAACGCGGCGCACCTTTTCCGATTCTGTGCGATATTTGTACGCCACAAGTGGGATGTTTTCCAATGGATAAGTATAGTCGGGTTGCGCTCTTAAAACTTCCAGCAAGGCCCAAAATATGCCGTAACCTTCCATCCCCATCTCGAAGATTAACCGCTCGCATTTTGGATCATCTTTAGCGGTGTATTCGTGGGGGAAATAATTTCTATTTGTTCGTTTCATAGGGAGCTATATTTCGGATTTTAACACACGTAAAGCTTCGATTACATCATCCACCATATCGGGGGATAAGGCGATGAGACTTTGCAACTCAATTGGCATGTTATCGTCGGATTCTTCGCATAATGTGATACCGCCATTTGAATTGATGAAGATTTCGATAGGACTTAAGTTTTTAAACCTATCATCACTCGTCCATACATAGAAACCCTTGCTAATCATTCCGCACCTCCTTCCAAATAATACCTTTTGAAACGAGAACCGTGCTCGCTGGGCACCCATTCATCGAGGATGTCGATGCCTTTGGCCCTCAAATCGCGTATGCAACTCCGAGGATCGGATAATCGTAGGGCGACGGAAATGTCTGCGGCGGAATATTTTTTGCCTGATTGAAGCAAATCATAGACCCTCTGCTGGTGGAAAGCCAAAGTTTTTTGCGTACCTTTGTCGGTATGGACACCAAGGGTTGCCGCTGCGTGCTCGCTTCGAGCGCCGGCGGCGATCTTCATTTCATACATAGCCCTGGTGCTATTGCTGGTTATTTGCCGACTGTGCGATCCGCAATGCTGCGGCCGCCCGCTGTTCCTCGGGACGCAAAGTGCCTGCCTCAATCCATTTTGTGAGCTCCGTGCGAGAGAACACAAGGCGCCGGCGCACCTTACGATAGGGGGATCGCATTTCTGAATGTCAACCCGTAGAGATTGGAAAGAGTAGTCGGGTATCCCATAGCTTGTAGGAAGACAATCGCCTCCTCGGCTGTCAAGGTGTCGGATGCTTCCTCGGCTGGCTTCTTATAACCTGCCAGCTCTGGGATAATGGTGCGGACTGCTTTTAAGATCAAGCCTTCCAGTTGTTCTGACGATGCAACATATATTGTTGCCGGGTTTGTACTTCCATAACATTGTGGCTTTAAAAATTCAAAATTTGCCCGCGTCCGGGCTCGTGATCGACCACAATGCAAAGGTGCATAATGTTTTATTTGCAAAAAATGCATATAAATTGCAAATAATAAGGGAATAATATTTGCAACTGAAAACGCCCCTACATGTAGGTGCAAAGGCGCTTCTCTTGTTAGTTGCAAAAAATTGCAAAGTATTTTTTACATTGGGGGCAAGTATTGGCATATTGACTGCCTTGTGGGTAAGTCCGGTATAATGCCTCTTAATTGGTTAATAAATCCGCTCAATCTGCCATTTAATTCTATAATCTTACGGGCAGACAAACGAAAAGTACAAAGAGAATAGCAGGAAAAGCAGTACAGCAGACAGAAAACCAATAACTTACAGTAGAGCGTCAAATTTTGGCTCGTAAAACGAAATGTGTATTTACTTGGATTATGCTGTGATTTGACGGCCTCGGATGGCTCCGGAACTTGGATTTAGATTTGATTTTACAGGCGTGTATTGGGATTGCACGCCTTTTTTGTGCCCGTTTCCTAACGAGAAGCACCTGACGGCACGAAATCGGCGAAAAAAGGGCAAAGCAGCCCGGTGTTAATCGCTCCTTAAACAGCCTTTGAAAACCGACGATATTTCGACCTTTCCCCGAAAATTGTACATTTCGTTTCTTTGAAAAAACGGGCATTTGGGAGGTTGGGGTTATAGTTGGGGTTACATTTGGGGTTACAAATTAAGCCGATTCAACCCCCTATAATGCCATTTTTCACGTAAAAACGGGCATTTTTCAGCGATTCGACCCCCTATAATACCAAAAAAACACCGGTAAACCACGGTGTTTTTTGCTGTTTATAACTCTTGTTTTCAAACCTTTATGCCGATATTCCGGGTAAAATGGCACAAAAAAATATTTTTCACCCCATTGTGTTGAATCTGACGCTGGCTTTTACCAACGCTACCGCCCGAATTGAATCCCTCGGAATTTCTTGCGGGGCATGATGCGGATTGTGGCTTACCAACCGCACGAATCCTTCAACCTCTGACTTCTGTACATATTTGATAGTGATGTAATCTTCGCCGTCGAGCGTGAAAGATAAAAGATACATTTCGCCCCACAACAAACAGCCGTTTGCATTGTTGATCTCCTTATATAGTACAATATCGCCGCTTTTGAGAAGCGGGTACATGGAATCTCCCCGGACATATATAGCCCCATCGCAGGGCGGCAGATCAGGTATTTGCAAATGGCTGATAGGAGTCGGACGGGTTGCATCGGCAAAGAGTGCCACCAATCCAGCCGTAGCGTCAAGTTCGTAAAGAGGTACGCTCTGTAAATCCAATTTCCGGTCTGTTCGTAAAGGAAACTGCTCGGCGACATTCACTTCCGCTAATTGTGAGTCCTCAGTGATGAGCATATTGCCTTTATCCATAACAAGCCATTCAAGGCTTAAATCAGGGAAGTTATTGATAATTATCTTTGCCTTGTCCACTCCCAATGATTTGCCACTATCCAAAAAGCCTATTGACAATCCAGTTTGGTTGTAAAATTTATTTTTGCTAACACCCTTATATTCAAGATATTGCTTTATTTTCTCCTTTTCATTCATAAAAAATGATGATTTTTATCTTGTCATGTAAAGATAATTATCTATATTTGCATCGTGTTTCAAATATGAAACATTTGAACAAATATACAAAAAAACCTGACAATGGCGAAAATACTTGTAGAAAACGGCGAACGGGCGTACCTCGGAAAACTGTTTGGCGTGAGCCAGCCGACGATACGCCGGGCGTTGGACGGTAAGACCAATACCGATCTCGCAAAGAAAATCCGTAAAGTGGCCATCGACCGCGGCGGAGTAGTCAAGAACAACACCTATAACAAATAATCGTAATTATGAAAGAGTTAAGTATTTTCCAGCACCCGGATTTCGGGACGGTTCGCAATATGGTGATCAAGGGCGAGCCGTGGTTTGTCGCAAAGGATGTCTGCGATATTCTCGGATTAACGAACAGCCGAAAAGCGACGGCCGGACTTGATGCCGAGGAAAAGGGCGTAACGATTAGTGACACCCCCGGCGGGCAGCAATCCTTAACCATCATTAACGAGTCGGGATTGTACTCTCTGATTATGCAGAGCCGCAAGCCGGAGGCCAAGGCTTTCAAGAAATGGGTGACGTCTGAGGTTTTGCCGTCGATCCGCAAGTACGGTTACTACATCTCGCCGACGGCCCAGCTCTCGCGCAAGGAGCGCAACGCCATTGAGCGCTCCTACCTCAAGGCGCTCAGCAAGTACATCACCGAGGAGGACATCTACAAGGTCTCGAAGAAGGTGCGCTGCTCGGACAGCCACGTCCGGAGCGTACTGGACGGTTTCCGCCGGGACAACGACGTGATGCGCGTGCTGCAGGCCCGCGCTTTGGCCAACAAGAACCAATGGGAGGACGCCTATTCTCCGGCCAAGATGGACGAGGTACTCTCGCAACTGCTGTAAATCCCCCGGCCATGAACAACACGCGCAGAAAGAGCCTCCGTGAACTTATCGAGAAGACGGAGGGTATCAAGTCGGAGATCGAAGAGCTCCGCACCGAAGAGGAGGAGTACTACAACAACATGCCGGAATCCTTTCAGGACGGCGAAAAAGGCGACCGCGCCCAGACGGTGATCGAGTACCTCGACGAAGCGATGACGGCCGCGGGCGACGTAATCGAGAACCTGACCTCGGCGACAGAATAACCGAACCCCTATGAAACGCTTTCTGAAATATTGGGCCATCCGGCTGCTGGGCCGTGAGTTCATCGCCCTGCCTGCGAAGTGCAAACTGGTCGGGTTGTGGTGGTGTCTGTCGCTGATGGTTATCTGCGGTTATGCAGAATTTCAACAGTTATGGCCGCTGCTCCTTATCACAGCAAACTTCGCGGGCAGTTGCTTCGCGGTAATGACCGTATTCAAAACAATTAAATGAAATAACTATGAAAAACCAATCACCCATGCACAAGCATCTGATTATGGCCGCATACAAAATCGGCGAACCGTTCACCTCCGAAGAAATGGACGATCTGCGTAATCAGGCATTCGAGCGCAGCCTTGACGGCAGTACGATGACCTCTGTCGCTACGGACGGGTTCGGGAATCACATCGTCTTAAAGTTCGACCTCTACGTGGTCGAACAGTTGAGCATCCGAAACTCCTGCGCCACTTTCTCCGCAAATTCTTTACAGCAGTAGCGTGTTATGTAGGCGTGAGTCCCGTCGTCAAGGTAATCAGAGGTAAATAACACTTTGCGGCGGTGTACGGGGCAGATCATTCGGGAAATGTCTGGATTACACTTCCTTCTTCAAAAGATTTATAATCAATTAAACTCATAGACTTATGAATGCAGCAGTATTCGTGACCGACTCCGGGGAGTTCTCGTGGATAGACTTGAATCGCTATATCCCTCGTATCCTTGCGGAGGTGAACCAAGCCGGAGACGAGAGGCTGGGCATAACGCTCGGCTTACGCGTCATGCCACTGTTCCGAGAAGCACTCTTTGCCGTCAATGGAAAGTGTTTCGTTGCAAAATTGCAGACCGTGTATGTCGGCGAAAATGGCGAGAGCCGTCGCAAACCGTTTGTGGGCAGCCATCGAATAAATGAAATGCACGTCGAACCGATAGAAAACCGGGACGCAATAGGTCGGGCTGCGCTGAATGTAATAACTCACCCCGAGAGCCTCGCAAAAGTTTTCAAAGAGGCGGCAGATCGGTTTCGTGATACGGTCGGCCTCTTCGAGCGTTCGAGCCTCGACCTCGAGGGAATAGAAAATATGACAGTCCATAATCGCTAAAGGTTTGTAGTTGGACAGCACAAATGTAGCGATTATTCCCGTGAATGCAAAGGCATTATCCGCAGCGATAGCGGCACGGGAGCGACAACAAAAGGTTAAACAATGGAAGTTTACAACAATAGGCTTTGTATCACTCACGACGAGCTGACAAACGGCATAATGAGCGGCACACTCGTTAAGCAGTTACGGTTCCGTGGACGGATTGAGCAGTTACAGCGCGGCGGCAACGGCCGCGAGGCTCTGTTCGCCGTTGATAGCCTTCCTGTGAAATACAAAAACGAGGTTTACCGCCGCTACCCCGACCTGCAAGAGCGGGCCGCGAGCAAGGAGTTCATCGACGAGATCACGCCGGACGGTGTTGCGATGAACTACTACGCGGAGTATAAAATCGACGGTACGCGCGGCTTGGACTTCACCAAGCAGCAAGAGTACGCCAACGCCGCCGCGATACTCGAAGCGTTCCGCTCACGGCTCGACCGGGCCAACTCGCAGCGCATGCGCGTCAGCAAACCGCGCGTCAAGAAGTCCGAATTTTGGGCGAAGGCGGCAAAGGCGCTGCCCCGTATCGCCGACAGGTTCCCGCACTCGCTGCCCGAAAATCCGCGCCGTTTGCAGGAGAAATTTAACGAGTTCTTCCGGGGTGGTAAAGCGAACTACGAGGTACTGATCTCCGGCAAGTTCCAAAATGCGAACGCCGCGAAAGTCGAGAGCGACGATCAGAAGGCCATGCTTATAAAACTGCTCTCCGACCCTCGCAATCTGAACGACGAGCAAATCGTGATGATCTACAACGCCGTTGCCGAGCGACTCGGTTGGAAAACGATAACGGTGCGCCCGGTGCAGGTCATGCGTGAAAAGTGCGGGCTGGAAACGGCTGCCGGACGCTTGGGCGCTGCGGAGTTCTACAACAACCGCGCGATGCAGGTGAAACGCAGTCGCCCGTCACTGCCGCTCTATATGTGGAGCCTCGACGGCTGGGACGTGGAGCTCTATTTCCAACGTACGGCCACCGACAAGAAGGGCTACACCGTCACGACCTACTCGAACCGCCTTACGGTCGTCGTTGTCCTCGACCCCTGTACGAACTACCCGATAGGCTACGCCATCGGCGAACAGGAGAACTCGGCACTGATTAAAGAGGCCGTCCGCAATGCCGTGAACCATACGGCCGAGCTGTTCGGTCAGCGCTACCGGGCCAACCAAATACAGAGCGACCACTATGCGATGAAGGCCATGTTCCCGATCTATGCGGTTGCGGGTGACAAAGTGACGCCCGCCCGCGTGAAGAACGCCAAGTCGAAACCCGTCGAGCGGTATTTCAAATCGCTGAACGAGGGCTACTGCCAACTGTGCCGCAACTGGTCGGGCTTCGGTATCACCTCGGACAAGAAAAAGCAGCCGAACGCCGACGCGCTGAACGCCTACCGCAAGGAGTTCCCCCGACGAGGCGGGCTGCCGGATGCAAATCACGAATATCATCGAGTCGGAACGCGCCGCCAAACGCGCCGACTATCTGAAACTATGGGCCGAGGTTCCCGAGAACCGCCGCCTGCCGCTCTCGACGGAACAATACCTGCTCAACTTCGGAGCCGAAACGGGTTACAAGAACGCCCTCGAAGGTTCGGGGCTTAATGTGAAACTGCTCGGCGCCCGCCGTTCCTACGATTGCTTCGACCTGCGCTTCCGGCAGTACGCACACATTCGCTGGAACGTGAAGTACGACCCGGACAACCTCGATCAGGTGCTGGCGGTTAGCGACGACGGCACGCTGCGGTTCATGCTCGAAAGCAAATACGTGCAGCCGATGGCGCTGGTGGAGCGGACAGAGGGCGACGCCGCGGAACTCGTGCGAGTGAAGCAATACAACACGCAGCTCGAAGGCCACGTAAAGGGGCAGCTCGCCATTGCGGGCGAACGGGTCGAGCAACTGTTCGCTCACAATCCTCAGCTCGACAACACCCTTGCCCGCGCATTACTCTGCGATTCACGCGGTCAGCACAAGGATCAGCGCAATGCGCGCCGACTCGCGGGCGTGAACATGAAAGAAATCGAGGTTAAGACCGTCGAGGAGATCGCCCCGCAACCCGCAAAGAAAGAATCAATATTTAATCTCTACTGATATGAAAACTACCGAAAAACAAGCCATCGCGGATCTGCTGAAAGAGTACTGCGATTTGAAAGGGAGCCAGAACAAGGCAGCCGCATCGCTCAACGCCGTAAGCGCCGCCACGATCTCGCAAATCTTCAACGGAAACTGGGAGCTGATCACCGACGAAATGTGGCGCAATATCGCAGCGCAGATCGGCTACGACCCGCGCAAGTGGGTTGTTATACAGACCCAAGGTTATACCCGCATGTATGACCTGCTCCAAGATGCGCAGCAGAACGCGCTGGTGCTGGCCGTGACAGGCGATGCCGGGTGCGGCAAGTCGCAGGCGATACAGACATACGCCCGCCAGCACCGCGACGTGTTCGTGCTGTCATGCTCGGAGTATTGGAACCGCAAACAGTTCTTCACCGAGTTGTTGCAGGTGATGGGCGTCGAGGCTACGGGCAGCACGGTTGCCGAAATGGTGTCCGAGGCCGTCTACAACCTCAAACGCAAGGCTACGCCGATTATCGTCATGGACGAGGCCGACAAGTTGAGCGATCAGGTGCTGTACTTCTTCATCAGCCTATACAACAAACTCGAAGATCAATGCGGCATTGTCATCTGCGCGACCGATTACCTCAAAAAGCGCATCACACGCGGCGTGAAGGCCAACCGGAAGGGCTACAAGGAAATCTACTCGCGTGTGGGACGGAAGTTTATCCCGATGCCCGTCGTTAACAACGAGGATATTGCCGCCGTGTGCATCGCTAACGGCGTTACGGATCGGGCAACCATCGAGGAGATCATCGACGACTGCGATTGCGACCTGCGCCGTGTAAAGCGGCGTGTCCATGCAGCAAAAAAAGAGGTTTCAAACGGCAATTAAACGGTGTTTAATATGTGGGTAATTGCAACAGACGAAAAGCAACCGTGGTATCTCGCCAAAGGGATCGCCCCGGCGATATAGGAACGGCACGGTGCAAGGTGAATATACTAAAAAAATCAAAGGAGCAAGGGTATTTACAGAAAGGCCAAAGGCTCAGGAAGTGGCATCCCTTGTTTCCACACATCACGACATAATCGTAGTAATTCAAGATTATGACCCGAAAGGCGATAAGCAATAAAAACGTCGCAGACGCGAAATTCAACCCGGCCCCGTTCGAGGGCGCGTTCAAGGCGGCTCTCGGCCGTCCCGAGTTAAAGGGGTCGTGGTTGATTTTCGGCAATTCCGGTGTAGGTAAAACGACGTTCGCCCTGCAGCTCGCCAAGTACCTCACGAACTTCGTCGATAAGGTGGCCTTCGATTCCCTCGAACAGGGGTTGTCCCTGTCGCTGCAGAAGGCATGGAACCGGGTCGGCATGGAAGCCGTCGGCGCAAAGGTGATACTGCTCGACAAGGAAGGCATCCCGGAACTGCGGGATCGGCTGGCGAAACGCAAGAGCCCGAACGTGGTGATCATCGACTCGGTGATGTGTCTGATCGGACTGCGGATGTCGGACTATCAGAAGTTGGTGAACGATTTTCCGAATAAGCTGTTCGTGTTTCTCGCGCACGAGGACGACAAGGGCAAACCGTCGCCCGCCATCGCCGAGAAAATCCGCAAGTTGTCTGATATTAAGATGCACGTCGAGGGGTACAAGGTTTTCACGACGACACGGTTCGAGGATCGGGACAAGGGCGAGGGCGGCGAGGATTTCGTGATATGGGACGAGGGAGCAGGCGAATATTGGTCAAACATTGAATAACTGAATAAGATGGCAACAAGTGTAATGGAAAAACAACAGAAGTGGCTGCTCCGGCAGTTTCACACCCTTTGCAGCAGGCTGCGCCTGTCTGCCGAGGAGAAGGCCGCGATCATCGAAGGCTACGGCGTCGAGAGTTCTGCGGACATCAACAACGATGATCTGATGAACATCTGCCGTGCGCTCGAAAAGCGACTCGACAGTAATGCAGTAAAACTCGACCGCCTGCGCAAGCAGGTGATCGCGGCCATCGGCGGCTGGCTGCGGCTGCAGGGCAAGTCCGAGAACATCGCCACCATCAAAGCGATTGCATGTCGGGCCACGAAGTCCGACAACTTCAACCGCATTCCCGCCGAGCGGCTGCGCAACGTCTACAACGCCTTCCTCAATAAGCAGAAGGATTCCCGCATGATCGACGAGCTGGTGAGCATGGCGATCTACTCGCAGAGCGAACAACGACAAATACCTAACTGATATGTGCCCCGGATTGGAACCATATATTCGGCGATACTATAACGATTGGCTGGGGTGTTCACGGCGTTGGTGCTCGATGCTCGGCATCCCGCAGGAAGCTTACGACCTTTTCGCCGATGCTCTTTTGGATTTATGCGAGAAGTCTGACGCCCAATTACAGGATTTGATTGAGCATGAAGAGGCGGGAGAGCGCAAGTTGTTCTTCTATGTCCGGCGTATAATTCAATGTATCGTATACGAATACCGGAGATATAAAGTCCGTTCGTTCGCTCCGATAGAGGAGCTTTGCACTCTTCGACATGAGTTTGAAGGCAATGCAGTTCCGGACGAGATATTCGATGCGTTTCGGGATAAAACGGCCAAGTTGCGCGCGGATGACTTCGTGGAATTGGATTACCGATATACCGAGCATGGGCGCATTTACCGATACGTCACTATACAGAGGTCTGCGTATGGCGTCAAGTCCGTGGTCAGATATGAAGCCATCCCATCAAATGGGAAACGACGCCAATTCAGCAATCGTTCTGATGCAGTCGTCTTTCTTACGGGACAAAATCCCCCCCCCGAAAAATCGGCGGGCTGTAGATGTAAAACTGAGATTACTTCAAATTAATATAGCATGACAATCACACAAGAACGATTTCTCGAACAATTTGCCCGGCGGCTCGTCGATAAGGGGTTTATACGCAAGAACTTCCACCGCGCCGTTGTACTGGAAAAGTGCACGGCCATATCCGAGGGCATGGACTGCAACGTGCATTTATCGTGGCTTCCCAAGTCATGGCCCGTTGTGAAGGTGCAAATCCGGATTGGTTCTATTCTGCTTCCGTATGATGTGACCGTTGGGGTGATGATGGACTACAAAGAAGGCCCGGATGAAATTCTCGCTCAACTCGTCAGAAAGACAACGGAAGGTTTTGCCGACATCATCATCAAACAACTATAATCCGCTGAACTATGGCAAGAGTGATAATAACCCAATCAATAATTGTCGAAGACGACTTTGACGATGAACTTATTGCGACAGAAGAGTTGCGCAAGATAATGGCAGATTTTTTAACCACGAAAATACGGTCGGATATGCAGAAAAGCGGACGTGAAGTGAAATTATGCCGCTGTGAAATACGACTGAAAGACGACAAACCCACTGTAAATTAAATTTCATACCACTATGAACGACAAATCAATCATCGGCTTCGGCTACACGCCGAACAACGCAAAGGCCGTGTGCCTTAAAACGAACCACGAAACCCGCCTCGGCGGTGCGGAGTACAAAATCATCGCCGACCCTTACGAGAGATCGTTTATAAAGACGGTACACAACCCGGGAGGAACTCGAGTCCGGTACGATGCGATGGCGGTAAACATCCTCGATCCCCTAACAGGGCTGACCTACGCCGTCGAATACGAACCCGCAAACCTCGTCCGTCCGCCCAAGGAGTACAAATGGAGCGACGTTGAAATCCTCGTCGGTGGTCGTCGCCTTCCGGTGGTGTTGATTGACTGGGGTCTGGAGAGCGGAGGCCGGACAAAAAAGGAATGTCCGCGGGCTGCTATGGTCGAGGATGATATATTTCCGAAGAAGCCGTGCAAATCGACGGAGCAGCGCCCTGCTGCGATGGACTCGGACGCTTTCCTTCGACGCATGAAGGAGATCGCGCAGGAGATCGACGAAATTACGGATGCGAATCCGGATCTACTCAACAGTTGTTCGGTTGCATTCTTTGCCGCAAACAAGACCAACGCGGGGCGAACTACTAACGGAGTGAGTCGGGTCTGCGGCCAGCCGAAAACCATCATCGACAGCATTGTCATTCCAGCCAAGAAAAGCAATTCCATCGTGGATATAATCGTGAACGCAGGCATCAGTTTATCCACATGGTAAATGCGGATTGTTCTGACGTGTTGCAGATCTACGCAGGGGCGGTGCAGAAAACAGCTCGCCTCTGCGCAGAAATAGCCGAAAAGATCAACCAACTACGGCAATATCAACGGACAAAAAAGGGAAAAGAACAACAATTAAAACAACGAATTTTATGGCAAAAAGAGCAAAGAAGATCATTGTATCGGGCGTCACGCGCGAGCAGATGGAAGAAGCCTTCGGCCGTTACGCGACAGCGGACGCCGAGGTGCAGAGTATCAACGCGGAAATGGACAAGGAGTTCGTCGCCATCCGTGAGCGGAACGCCGAGCGCCTCGCGGAGCTGGAGGCGCAGAAAGCCGAGTCGTTCGAGGTCATGCAGGTATTCGCCACGGAGCAGCGCGAAGTGCTGTTCTCGAAGCGCCGGAGCATGGAAACGACGCACGGCGTTATCGGCTTCCGCACAGGCAACCCGCAACTCAAACCCCGCCGGGGCTTCACATGGGCAGCCGCACTGGAGCTCGTTCGGGAGTTCCTGCCGTCGTACATCCGCACCGAAGAAGCGATTGCGAAAGACAAACTCCTTGCAGACCGTGAAAACGAGGAGATCGCTCCGCTGATGGAGAAGTGCGGCATCATCGTAGGCCAAGCCGAAACATTTTATGTCGAACCCAAAAAAGAGAAGGAGGATTAAGCCGAATGTGTAAAACGCGAGAATACCGCAAGGCAACCGTCGAACTGTGCCGCAACTGTGGCGGCCGAGGTTACGTCACCGAAGAAGCTGTCGATGTGAACGGGCGTCTTCTCCGGCAGCATACGACACCCTGCCCGATTTGCGACGGCCGAGGCCGCGTCTGGAAGGTGAATGCCGGGACGGTTCAGATCGAGCCGTTCGACGGTCAGACGGAATAAAAAAACTCGCCGACCGAAATATCAGCCAACGAGTCAAAAGGTGGAAGTTTTGACAAAGATAGCGATATTTTGGAGAATGGGCAAAAAAGGTGTAAAAAAGGAATATCAACACGCTGCGTCGTATCAAACTGGTTTGCGACATTGCGAACGAACATTATGAAGCTGGCGTATTGAAGAAGTGCTACAAGGCGGTATGGCGGGAGCATGTCTACCCGGTCTACCCGATGTGTTACCGCACATTCCTCAATTACATTTCCACCCCGCCCAAAGAGTTGAACGAGGCCGAAGAAGCCGAACGCCAGCGGCAACTCTCGCTATTTTAACATCAACCCCCAGCCCTACGGCCGGGGGTTGATCGTTATTGGCCCGGCCGCAGCTCGAAACGCTGCACCGACGCTGCGGTTCCGGGAATCTTGCATCCCGACGCATCGCGGCAGAAGGCGACCCAGCTTTCGATGTCGTCGCATACCTGCTCGTGGTTGTGGTCGGTTGCGGATTCGGCCTGCCGGAACGTCCCGGCCTGCCGGACGCCGTCGTCGAAACTGAACGAGAGCAGCGCCTGCGTCACGCCGTCGATGATGTCGAAGCGTTCAAGGGCTCTGTCCTGATAACGTCCGCCCGCCTCGGCCGTGGCCGCCGTCGCGGTAACGACATGCAGCCGCATCAGAATATCGGCCTCCCGCACTTTCTGCCCGCCGTAATTCCAGCGGATGGGGTCGTATTCGACCAGCAGCGCAGGTGTTGCGAACGGTCGTTGTTTGACAAGTTGCAGGATGTTCTCGTTCCACATGTCGAAGTGCTGGAACACGGAGCGCTTGCCTTTGCGTTTGTCGGCATCCGGTTCGAATGTCGGCACGCCGTCCACGGAAACAATCTGTTTGAGTCTTTCTTCGAGGGCCAAATAAAGGGTCTTTCTCATATCTTGGTGATTTTGGTAAGGTCGCGGCTGATACGTTCGAGTTGTCGGGTCATAATGTCGGCGATGGCCTGCTGTACCTTCGCGTGATCGCCGATGAACTGTCGTTGCGGCATGCGCATCATCCGGGAGTGTGCCCGCACGCTGGAGCGACGCCCGCGCACATTGCGGAAGTGGGCCGGAACGTTCTGCCGGAACACGCCGCCCTCGTTATGCAGGGCCGTATAGGGTTTGTCGGAGTGAACACCACGCCCCGGCCGCGTACCTGCGCCCGGATACCGCGCCGCATCGCCCCGGTCACGATCAGGATCGTGGGGCTTCCGCCTTTGGAGTAGACCTTCTTCGGTTGCCATTTGGCCCCGAAGAATCCCTGCTCGCGGAAGTTCTGATCGAACATTTCCGCCAGCTTTACCCGCATGTCTCGCAGCACGGCAGGCATGATGTCGTTATTTTTAGGCATTCTTTTGTTTTTGAGCGGAAAAACCGCTATTTTTGCGAAAACGCATCATTTATCCAATGGACTACGGCAATTTACAACTCCGGAGCAAGTCGTTCCTCGACTTCACCAGCGACCCGGCTATCCTCGACGAGATTCTCGGCGGGCATAGCGAGGCCGATAAGGATGATTTTTTGCGACATGTCGATCAGGATCGTGCCATGACCTTCATGTACTTCGCAGACTTATGCGGGGACAAGAAATTGGCACAGGCCATCGAAAAGGAATTCGGCGAGGAGTGGCGGGCCATTCATAACGAATAGTTCTTTATTCGACCAACTCCGAAAATTCGACCTCTCTGTTTTGCAGGCAGCGTGTCACGATCTTCACCGCCTCGCTTTTAGTCAGTTTCTTCCCATCCGCTTTATGTGCTCCGCCCTTTATCAGAGCGGCCACTAACCCGTCCTTCTGCTCGTTGTAGGGCTGCGTGAACAGATGTTCCCGCACCGTTGCCAGTACACCCTCGGCGTCGGCCCCGGTCTGCTCGATGGCTTTGCAGTAGTTGCGTACCCACGTATCATATCCCGTCGATTCGCGGCTATCCATGAACTCGGGATGCTGCATCTTGCCGCCTATACCTTTGTAGAACTCCGGCAGGGTCTTGCGTGCTACGAACTCGTTTGCCAATTCCATGTAATCCGTCTGTAAGCGCGTTCGGAATGTATTTCCCGGCTTGCTCCGGTTGTGGGTTATCTCGTGCCAAAAAGTCGCCAGCGCATCGGCCTCGTCGAAGGTGATCTCCTTCCCCTGCCGCAGCTTGGTGAGTCCGGCCAGCACATTATCGAGTCGCACCTTCGTCAGGGCGATCAATCCCCGCATATCGGTATATCCGTTCACGCCGCGCTTGGTCGTCGATATTAACGAATTGAATCCGCGCTCGAACCACGCCCGGCGCTCCTCGGAAGCGTTCAGAAACTCGACGACCTCCTGCGGGGTTCGCAACTCGACGGCCATCTGCTCAACGGCCTTTTTCACCTTCGCCGGGGCCTTTCGGTACGGATGCTTCGCTGGGAATATTTCGAGGGTCTTTCCTGCGTTGAACCGGAACATCTGCGCCTTCGGGGTGCGGGTGTACTCGTCGCCTATGGCCGTGGCCTTGTCGCTGTCGGAGCGCGGATAGTCGTCGCGCAGAACCTGTACGACATTGCAACGGCAGTTCCAGCCGTTGGGCGGCAGGTAGCGTTCCCAGAACTTGTCGCTCGGGGCAGGGTCACGCCGTCGAGCTGGCGATGCGCTTCGCGGACACGCTCGTCGCCAGCCGTGCGGTATTGCAGATCGTATTGGTCGCCGTCCTTCTCCCATTCGTGCCATTTCACGGCCATCTGTGCGGAATGGACGGCATGATTGTATTCGGCGTATAGGTAATTGCCGTTGTACTGCCCGTCGATTGCCTTCACGGCGTTGTAGAAATCGGGCCACGATTTGGTACTGCCGTCCTCGTTGGTGAGCGACAGCCCGACCTCGGAAAGCGAGTGATAGGTTTTCAGCCCGGAGAAGATGAACACGTTGTTACGCAGCGCCGCCGTCAGTTCGGGCGGTGTTTCGTGCGACACGGAGATCGTCGAGCCGAGGACGCGGTTCGTCTCGTCGATCAGCGCACGCACGGGCTTACTTTCGAGCATCTCCGGGGTGAAGCCACCGCTGTTGTAAACATAGCGGGCCGCCGTGTCGAATCGGCCATGATCGAAATCGGGTTTTCGGGAGGCTTTCAGCGTCAGTTCCCCCGGTGTGTACAAGTCAGCCATCGCCCGGTGGAATAGGGCGTAGTGCGCCGATTTCGCGGCATGCGTGGCGGTTTTCGTTTCGGGACTGTCCTTACCGCCGCCGGGATCAGTCCCTACTCGAAAAAACCGTCCGCACGTTTGGCGGTGATGGGTATCTTGTAGCGGTCGATGAAATACTGTGGGTCTACATCGTAATACTGTAACACCACCCGCTCCATTTCGCGGCGCTCGGAGGGTGAGAACGAGGCGGCCTCGTCCCAATCGAAGGTAAGTCCCTGCAACGGAAATCCGTGTTCGAGCATCAGGGGAATGAGTTTGTCGTTTACGATGTTCTTCACCATCGTTGCGTCGGCCGCGCAGACGTTGCCGAACACTTCGAGATGCACCTCGCTCTGCGAGAGCGACGAGCCGCTGTCGATGGTCATCGTTTGGTTCAGCACCCCTTTCGACATTTCGGAGTTCGCCCGGTCGATGCGCTTGTCGTAGACATTGAAGGCATCGCCCCGGCTCGACTCTTTGATGTCGATGTCCGTGCCGTCGGGGAAAAGTCCCCACGCGGCTGCACCCATGTTCGCCAGCATCGATTCGATGCGGCTACGCTCGGATCCGGTCTGTGCGGCGGTCTTGGCGATGCGTATAGGCATGCCGAAAATTTCGCCGAACACATCCCAATAGGCCAGCATGTTCTTCTTCGAGAACGCCTGCGGCACGCATTTGAGCAGCAGGCCGAGATCTCGGGGTTTTCCAACCTCGACGCACCACTTTTCAAGTCCTCCCGTGCGGTAGCTCACGCCCCGCTGGGGATCGTCGCCCGCATCTTTCACGATCACGCCATACTCCTGTATAACGTGTTTGCGCGGCACGAGCCATACGTCGGTGAAGGTGCGCACGCCGTTCACGGTCGTAACATCGCCCAGTTGGATAAGCGAGTGCCCCCAATAACGTGATTCCAACACATAGCTCACGAAGTCTGCGAACCATTGGCGCTCGAAAATCTTCATTGCCGCATCGTCCTCTTTCCCGTCCTCGGTTTTCAGCACGAACTTTTTTTGCAGGGTCTTGCCGTCCCGCTGGCCGATGCAGCCCGTGAGGTGCAGGTCGATCAGCGCGTCGGTGTAGCAGTCGTAGAGTCGGCTGCGCTTGGGGTTCTCGACATTGAGCGCCATCTGCCACGCCGAGCGCCACGTCGCAATATCTTTCTGCGTGAGGTGTGCAGCGATCTCGTTGAGCTGGATGAGGACGCTTCGTTTCTGCTCGATGGTTTTGGCCGCGCGTGCGGCAGCCATCAGGGACTCGTATGTGCGTGATTCAAAATCGGCAACCGCCTTGCGGGCGGTCTTGTTCTTACCCATTCAATCGGAGTTTAAACGGTGTTTGAAAGGTTTTTAATAGGTGTATTTGCGGGCGGGCAGGGAGCCGAACCGCACGGGGTTCTGCAGATCCTCGCCGTCCTCGGATTCATATAGCGGCAAGTCGGGCATGGCCTTGCCGCTCTGTACGTCTTTGAGCCATGCGATAGCGTTGTTATACATGATCTCGCGCTGTTCGTTGCCCATGAACTGCGGCAGGGACTGCCCGAGGTAGAACAGGGCGATGCTTACTGTAACGCGCACGAGCATCGCATTTCGCTTGTCGCCCGTTTGTGCGAAAGCCTTCGCCGTATCGTAACGGGCACGCAGGTAGCCTTCCACTTCTTCCTGCGCGCTCCGTTCGGCGTCGCGGCGGGTTTGCTCGTCGCTCTGCGTGATGATGTCGAGGGTGTCGTCGTTGCAGACGACCTTGTAATCCCGATCTTCGAGGAACATTCGCTATTTGGTTTTGTAGATGGCGATAGCCGCGATGTCGGCGACCTTCACGCCGCGTCGGTAAACCTGCTCGGCGATCAGCGTGCGGATACGCTCTTTCGACACACACAGCGGACGACCGCCGAGGTTGATTACAAACTGTTTCTTTCCGGTTCGGCGCTTCCGCTCGTCGGCGATGCGAATCTGTTTTTTTGAGTCGGTGCTGGAATACCAGCGCCCTGAATAATTTTACCATAGATTTTTAGCTGATATGTGCCTGTACCCGAGCGACGGCGTAAATGCCTGCTGGCGGGTGTGCTGTTGAAGTTTATAGATGGCCCCCTCGTCGGCATCGGGGGCGTCGTCGTGCCCCGACATGCCTTTCTCGAAGCATAAGGTCTGATCGAGTCCGGCCAGCATGTCGGGGTCGTTCTGCTGCTTGGCATTGTAGTACACGAAGCCGCGCTCCCATAGGGGCGAGATCGCCTCGATGCGCTGAAATTTGTCGGGTTTCTTGCGACGGTCGGCCCGTATCGGCAACTGGTAGCCGCGAATGTTGCCTTCTCGTGTGAACTCGTCGAGAATGATGTCCTGCAGGAAGTTCGCCTCGATATAGTATTCGGCCACGGCTTTCTCGGGCATCCTCTCGTGCAGGTCGTACCACCAGCGCACCATCTCGGAAACGGAACATTGCCGGACGAAGGCCGCGAGACAATGCAGCTCGGTTCCGACCTTGCCCCATAGTTTGATGGCCTTGTAGTCGTTCTTGGAAGAACTTTTGAACGAGGGGTCGCAATAGGCTACGAGATAGTCGTACTTGTCGAGCGGCAGCGGTTTTTTTCCACCGTATCCACTCCTGCCGGAATACCGCGCCCTCGGTGATCGGGTTGTTCATGTACTCCTTTTGAAAGGAGCGGTAGCCCATGATCTCGGCCATCGTCTGTACTTCCTCGCGCGACCACTTCGCGGCCCATGATACGTTACCCTTCTTGTCGAGCACATTCACCTGCGAGACGTGTATGCCTTTGGCCTTCGCCATCGCCGCCAGCACGGAGTTCTTGCTGATAAGGTTGCCGACCATGATGAAGCGTCCTCGGCCGCCGTCGAGCGTTCCGAACAGGGCTTCTTTCACCCACTTAACAAGTTTCGTCACGCGGGCCTCGTTCTCGCACAGTTCATCGTCGTCGAGGTCGTCGATGACGATATAGTCGGGACGGCGGCTTCGGTAGCGCAGACCGCGCGGGGACTGTCCGCGGCCGCGGGCGAAGAATGCGCAGCCGTCGGCCGTCACGAACTTGCCGTCCTGCCAATCGCCCGCGTTATACTGCACGCCGAAGTCGGCGATATACTGCTGGTTGTATTGCAGCTCCGCCTGCAGGTCGCCGAGCAGTGTTTTGGCGTTCTCCTCGGATTTGCCGACGAGAACCATTACGTTGATCTCGCGCGGTTCCTGTATTTTCAGCCACAGGGGAATGAAAATGTCGAAGTGCGTACTCTTGGCGTGGCCGCGTGCCCATTTTTCGACTCCTTTATAGTTCGGGTTCTTGCGGACGCGGTAGGCAGCCTCGACGTGAAACGGTGCGCATTCGGTATGCTTGCCTGTCGCCGGGTCGTCGGTATAGTGCGGGAAATAGTAGTTCACGAAGAAGTTATAGTCAGTTCGCGCCCGTCGGATGCGGGCCTGCTTCTCGGCTGGCGATTCCGAACGAACGGCTGTCCGCTCTTTCACGACGAGGCACCACTGCCGCCACTCAGCATAGGTTTTTACAACGCTGCTGCCCATCGTTATTTCACTTTACCGATACTGAGCTGCTCGACGACGAATTTGTTTTGCAGATCGTTTACGACCTTGCGGAACTCGGCCGTGACATCGGGGTCGAACTCCGCGCGTTGTTCGAGCCAGCGGCCGAAGGACATGAAACACTCCATGTAATCGACGACGGACACGTCTTTGTCGAGAGTCTTTATTGTTGCGGCCATCTTCGCCAGTTGGTCGCTGCTGCTCCCGACCACTGCAGGGTCGGAAGTCTTGCCGAGGTTCTCGGCCACATTGTTTATAGAGCGCAGAACGTTGTTCACGACTTGTTTTCGTGTCAGCGACTGCGCTACTTTTTTTCTGCCCAGCACCCGGCTGCAACCCACGCGCCGATGGTGTTCTTCGACACGCCTACCTTCTCGGCGATGATGTTCTGCGGCGTGCCCTGCATATACAGAAGTTCGGCGAACTCCTTCAATTCTCCGGCGATTCTCTTACCCATTCATACGAAAAAAATGATGCCCCGCGAGGGCGTTCGACGGGGCAAAGTTGCGCCATAAACAGAAGTATGTAAAATGAAGTGTAAGGTTTTTACACTCCGATTGTTACGTCGGATTTTGCCCTGCATCTTTGCATCCGAATCGCGGGGTGGAGCAGTTGGCAGCTCGTGAGGTTCATTCCCTCAAGGCCGCGGGTTCGAGTCCCGCTCCCGCTACAAACCTTTTTTGCATCCGAGGCCGACCGACCCGCCGACGTTCTGTCGGCGGTGTCTGAGGCCGAAAAAAAACTGAATGGCAAGAGAAGCTATTATTTCGACCAGCAGGTTGAACGCCTACGGGACGCGAGTACTGACCGCAGGTCTTGATCTGGAACAGTACAAAAAGAACCCTATCGTACTGTACATGCACCGCCGGGGCAGCCGCGAGAACATGCCTATCGGCACGATGGAGAATATTCGTGTCGAGGGAGATGTGGTTTACGGCACTCCGAAGATCGACACCGATACCGAGGAGGAAAAGGTGATCGCGGCCAAATGGGAGCGCGGCACACTGCGTATGCTCTCCGCAGGTATCGACATTATCGAATGGTCAGAGGATCCGCAGTATTTGGTACAGGGACAGACCTGCCCGACCATCACGCTCTCGAAACTCGTCGAGGTTTCCATTGTGGACGTGGGCGCGAACGACGACGCCTTACAGGTTCGCCTGTATCGCGGCGGTAAACTGCTCACGCTCGCGCAAGGTGAGGACAATGCTCTGCTGCCGCTTCTCAAACCCGACAACGACAAACCCCAAAACAAGACTTTTCAGATGAATGAGATTTTAATGTTGCTCGGCCTCCCGACTACGGCGACCGAAGCAGATGCAGCGACTGCAATCCGGGCGCTGAAAACCGAGAACGAGACGCTCACGCTGGCCCGCATCACCGATGCCGTGACGGCGGCGAAGGACAATCGTCAGATCACCGAGGCGCAGATGCCGAAGATGATCGAGCTGGGCAAGAAGGCCGGCATCGACACGCTGCGCGACACGCTCTCGATGATGACGCCCGCCGCTAAGCCGTCGGACTTCCTCGGCGGTGACAACAAGCTGCAGGGCGGCACCGTAACGCTCTCGTGGGACAAGCTCTCCGACACGGAGAAGATCGAGCTGCGCGAGCAGAACCGCCCGGAGTACATCCGGCTCTACAAGGCCCATTACGGTATCGAGCCGAACTTCAACAACTCCCTCAAGTAGATTCACCTCTAAACATTCCCTTTTCTGAATGAGAAAATTCCTTTTTGCCCTTTTGGGCGTATTCGCGGTGCTCGGTGTCAATTCCGCAGTCGGAGCCACCATCGCCTGCGTATTTGACTTCAACACCATTGCGGGCGTCGCAGCCGTGAACGGCGTATCGCTGGTCTCGGCCCTCTGCGGTGGCTTCATGCCTTCGGGCGTGCTGGCGGCGGGCATCTATCCCGAGGCATGGACGGGCGAACTTATCAAAGCCTTCCGGACAGCAGCCGAAAGCATCGGCTGGTACAATGCCATCCGCGCTTACGACTCTTATGTGAAAGCCGACGCCATCCACTTCGTCGATGTCGGTGCGGATCCCGAGATTTTGGTAAACAATACGACCTACCCGCTGACCGTACAGGAACTCCCCGACGGTGACAAGTCCGTGCAGCTGGATAAATTCCAGTCGCGCCCGACGCCGATCACCGACGATGAGCTGCATGCCATCGGTTACGATAAGATGGCCCTCGTGATCGAGAAACACAAGGACATGTTCTTCGAGAAAAAGTACTCGCGGGCCATCCATTCGCTGGCTCCCGCGGAAAACACGGCCAAGACTCCTGTAATTACCACCACGGGGGATGCCACGCCCGACGGCCGCAAGAAACTGACCCGCGCGGACATCGTGTCGCTGAAAAACAAGTTCGACAAACTGCGAATCCCCAGAGAGGGCCGCATCCTCGTCCTCTGCGCGGATCATGTCGCCGACCTGCTGGAAACCGACCAGCGCTTCGAGAAGCAGGTGTACGACTACACCACGGGCAAGATCGCCAAGATGTACGGCTTCGACGTCTACGAGTACGACGAGTGCCCCTACTACGACACCACGACGCTCAAAAAGAAGGCATACGGTGCCGTTATCGGTGAGAACGACTGCCAGTGCTCGGTAGCTTTCACGACCAAACGCGCCATGCGTGCCGATGGTTCCACGAAATCCTACCTGCGTCCCGCCGAACTCGACCCGGAGAACCAGCAGAACATCTTCTCGATGCGCACGTACACGATCTGTCTGCCGCTGCGTAACGAGGGCTTCGGAGCTATCGTGAGCGCAAAGGCAGCATCGGCAACCTCTGCGGCATAATACAATGAAAAAGGCTCTGCAATATCTGGTCATTCATTGTACCGCAACCCCCGAAGGCCGGGAAGTGTCCGCCGCCGATATTCGGCGGTGGCACACGGCCCCCGTGTCAGAGGGCGGCCGGGGCTGGCGTCAGGTCGGATATACAGACCTTTTCCACTTGGACGGCACGGTAGAGCGGTTGGTCGGGAACAACGAGGACGCATTCGTGGATCCGTGGGAAATAACGAACGGCGCGGCTGGTTACAACGGTGTGGCGCGGCATATTGTGTACGCTGGCGGCTGTGCCGCTGACGGCAAGTCGCCGAAAGACACCCGAACACGCGCACAGCGAGAAGCCCTGAAGAGCTATGTTATCGACTTCCACGCGAAAACCCGAATGTGAAAATCGTCGGCCACCGCGACCTGCCATCCGTCCGTAAAGCCTGCCCCTCGTTCGACGTTGCGGCATGGCTGAAATCTATCGGAATCGAATGACTACGGAACTGACACTCGCAATTATCGGGATTGTTTCAGCTCCCATCGGGGGCTGGGTCGGCGCTATCCTGATGCGGCAGAAATACAAAGCCGAGATCAAGAGCCTGCAGGCCGATGTGGATAAGAAGCAGGCCGACAATCAAGGTATCGAACTGAATAACGTCCGACAGGGCAACGAAATACTCATGGAGCAGATCGTGAAGCCTCTGAAACTGGAAATAAAGTACCTACGGCATGATGTCAATAAATTCCGCAAGGCAGTTGAGAAAATACCGGGCTGCGCTCATGCTGCCGAGTGTCCTGTTTCTCGTGAGTTGCTCACCGTTGAAACAGACAGCGGCGACCCGGATCCGGAACAACGATAGCGCACACGAACAGCTCGCCGCCAACCGGGAGATCACGCGCGACAGCATTTTCTTCCGGGAGCTGTGCGAAGCCTTGCGCGAACAGCTCTCCATCGAGCGGACTCGCAACCGGGCCACGGCCGAGGATGTCGAAACCGTCACACGGGAGTACGACACGAGCCGCCCGGCCGATACGCTGACCGGGAAGCCGCCGCTGCTGCGGGAAATGATCCGGCGACGCCACCGCTCCGACTCGGTGCAGGATTCGAGCCGCCTGCGGCAGACGCAGACACGCGACACCCATACGACGGCCGGGGGCATAACGCAGGAACGGAACCAACTACAACTCAGCGAGGAGTCAGACCAGCAGACGGCGACCGACACCGCGACCACGACCGAGAGCCGCCGCGGCCTTACATGGTGGCAGAAGGCCCCTTTGCTTCATTGGCCTGCTGACGCTGATATACATTTTTTACCGCTTTTTCAAGAACAAATAACCCATCGACCAATGGCAAACAAGAATACGAAAGCCGCGTCCCACAAGGCCGCTGCGACACAGAACCCCGAACAGATCCCGGCCGAACAGCCTGCGGACATCGCACCCGATCAGCCGCAGACAGCCCCGGAACCGGACGGCAGCGAGGCTCCCGAGCTGGCTCCAGCTTCGACCGAGCAGCCCGACACAGCCCCCGCCCCCGAACCAATTCCCGCCGAACCGTCGGCCCGGCCCGAGAAGGAAGCTCCGGCAAAGAACGTCGCACGAAGCTCGGGCAAGGCTCCGGCCGCGAAGGCCAAGACCATCCGCGACACCGCAGCGCAGGCCGTGGCCAAGCAGGTGTTCCGCAGCCACCCCGACAAGCAGACGGTCTATGTGGCCTCGGATGGCACGGCCTTCTTCAACCGCTGCGACGCCGTAAACTACGGCCGCACGCTCAAGGACACGACCGTTGTCGAAGTAACCAATCAAAACCTCAAAGCCTGATGCAGTCATTGACATTTGAACGCACGAACGGCAACATTCCCCGCAAGCTGACGGGCGAAGACCATATCTCGGGGATCATGTTCTACACGGATACGCTGCCGTCGGGATTCACCGAGACGGAGCGTATCAAGGCCGTTTCGCAAATCGAGACGGCCGAGAAGCTCGGAATCACCGCCGACGCCGAAGCGTGGAGCGTGCGCCTCGTGCATTACCAACTCTCGGAAGTATTTCGGCTCAATCCGGGCATCAGTCTCTACGTGGGCATCTTCCCGAAAGCCGAAGGCACTAACACCTATGCCGACGTGAAGAAGATGCAGAACTTCGCCGGAGGTCGGCTTCGGCAGATAGGCGTCTGGGAGGGTGACGTGGCATTCTCGAAGGAGAACCTCACGGCCCTGCAGGGTGTTGCAACAACCCTCGAATCGCAGGACATGCCGCTGAGCATCCTCTACGCCCCGAAAGTCGCGGCCATCGCATCCCTGCCGACGGATGCCGCCGGGGACAAGGAGCGCGTGTCGGTCATCATCGGCCAAGCCGGAAGCTCCACGGGCGCGGCGCTCTATGCGGACGAAGACAATACGACGGCGAAAGCCTCCGTCTCGGGGCTGGGCGTCCTGCTCGGCATCGTCTCCAGTGCCTCCGTGCAGGAATCCCCCGCATGGATCGAGAAGTTCCCCACGGGTATCGACGTCCCCGCCTTCGGAGACGGCACGCTGCTCACGGCCCTCGACCGCACCGTCGTCGAGTCACTCGATACGGCCCGCTACCTGTTCTTCGTGACCTACGCAGGACTGTCCGGGTCGTATATGAACGACTCGCACACGATGGACGCACCGACGAGCGACTACGCCTACATCGAGAACGTCCGCACGATGGACAAGGCCGTGCGCGGCATCCGCACCTACCTGCTGCCGAAACTCGGCGGCAACGTCTACATCGACAAGGCCACGGGACAGTTGCAGACTCACAGCGCGGAGTTCCTGCAGACCACGGCCCAGAAGGCCCTCGAAGATATGGAGAAGGCGGGCGAGCTGAGCGGCTACGCGGTCGAGATCGACCCCGATCAGAACGTGCTGGCTACTTCCGAAATCGAACTCGTCATTCGCCCGGTCGGCGTCGGTGTCGTGCGCCGATTCAAGGTCAAAATCGGCTTTGCCGAGAGTATCTAACCTCAAATTCAACACAGAATGAACATCAGAAACGGAGTGCCGCTGATTAACGGAGTGGAACCTGCTTGGGGCGACATCGTCGCCGCAGCGAACGGCGTGCCGTTCGTCGGTATTACCGCAATCAAGTACGGCGACAAGCAGGACGTGCAGAACAATTACGGCGCCGGACGGCATCCCGTGTCCCGCTCGAAGGGGCGCATCACACCGTCGGCGGCGATCACCCTTTACAAAAGCGAGATCGTGGCTTTGCAGCGGCAGGCTCCGAACGGCCGCCTGCAGGAGATCGACCCTTCGACATTACGGTCTCCTACCTGCCCGAAAGCGGTATTATCACGACCGACAAGATTCGCAACTGCCAGTTCGACGAGAATAAGGTGGACTGGAAGGAAGGCGACCTGAACCAGCAGGTCGAACTCGCGCTGATCCCCTCACATATCGAGTGGGGCCAGCCGAAAGCATAACCCAATCATCAATCGACTATGGAGAACAAACAGGAACAGAACGCAAAGGAACTGGCCGCCAAACGTGCCAAATACCCCGTCCTCGACGGCGGCGTCACAGACGAAATGCGCCAGTCATGGAAGCAGGCCAACGGCCGCGTCGTTACGGTAGATGTCTTTGACGACATGGCCGAGGAACACCATATCGCTTATTTCCGCCGTCCGACGATGGACGTAATGTCGGCCGTCAATGCCGTGAGCAAGCAGGACGAACTGAAAGGTGCCGACACGATGTTCAAGAACTGCTGGCTCGGCGGCAGCCCGCTCGTTCAGAGCGATGCGATTCTCAAAACATCGGCCCTCGGTGCACTGGGCAGTCTGTTCGCTACCTGCCACACGGAAATAAAAAACTTGTAGGGGCGCACACCCTTTCGGACATCGAGGACGAGCAGACGATTACGAAGGGGTGCGCCCTGATCCGGGCGAATTTTCACATCGACCCCGGCACGCTGACCTATGACGAGTGGGCGGGACTGTACGAGCAGGCCGTATGGCTGGAACGAACGCGCCTCCTCGCGCTCGGAAAACTGTTAGAGAAACTTTTTGCGGACGAATCCAAGTAGTGAATGAGCAGCTACGCATTTAACTATTCCTTCAATATCACGGGCAACTGCGATGTTGTCGTGCAGGGCATCACGCAGGGCGTGCAGAACCTGAACGACAAAATCCACAAGTCCGTCGGGCTGTGGGATAGCTTCGAGGGCAAGCTGCTCGCGCTGAATCAGTTCACGCAGTACATCGAGGGTGTGGGTCGGACAATGCAGGAAACCCTGCAACCCGGCGCGGCGCTCAACGCTTCGTTGGCCGACCTCTCGGCCATATCGGGCGAAACGGGCGCAAGCCTGCGGACAATCGAAGGCTATGCCCGCGATACGGCGAAGGTGTTCGGTGGCTCGGCGGCGCAATCCGTCGAATCGTACAAGCTTCTGCTGTCTCAGCTCTCGCCCGAGTTGGCGAAGTACCCCGATGCGCTTCGTGCGATGGGCGACAACATCGCCATTCTGAGCAAGACGATGGGCGGCAACGCCACGGCTGCGGCCGAGGTGCTGACTACGGCCATGAACCAGTACGGCGTATCGCTGGCCGATCCGATGGAAGCCAGCCATAAGATGGCCGACATGATGAACGTCATGGCCGCCGCGGGGCGTGAAGGGTCTGCCGAGCTGCCGACGATTAAGGTCGCATTAGAGCAGTGCGGTATGGCGGCGAAAGCTGCCGGAGTGTCGTTCGAGGAAACCAATGCGGCAATTCAGGTTCTCGACAAAGCGGGTAAGAAGGGCGCCGAGGGTGGTGTCGCTTTGCGTAATGTTATGGCAATACTGAGCCGGGGGCGTTTCCTGCCGAAAAACACACTGGAGGAATTGCAATCCGCAGGGGTGGACATCACAGCCCTGACGGATAAATCCCGGTCATTGGCTGAACGTCTTACGCCCCTGAAGGCGGTGATGAAAGATTCGGCGCTGTTCTCGCAACTTTTCGGTATGGAGAACAGCAACGCGGCGATGGCCCTTGTGCAAGGCATCGACGAAGTGCAGCGTTATCAAACGGCTATCACTGGAACGAATACGGCTGTCGAGCAGGCCGGGATCATCATGGAAAGCTACAACGAACGGCTCGCCCGCGTGCGGGCCAAGTTCGACGATCTGAAAATCTCGCTGTTCAACGCCTCGGGGGACTGGGGGATTTGGGTCGAGGTCATGGTAGGTTCGCTTGTGCCGCTGGCGCAAATGACGCCGCTGCTGCTGGGCGTCGGAAAAGGCATCGCTTTCATCCGTTCTTTGAATTTCGCCGGGATGTGGCACGGAGTCGTCGGCATGATGGGCCGGGCCATCTTGTCGCTGCAAATGTATAACGGCTATCTAAGTATCGGCCGCGTGCAGGCGCTGGGTTTCATGCGCAACATCGTGCAGGCGACCGTCGCCACACTGCGCTTTGCCACCGTGGGAATATGGTCTGGCATCAAGGCGCTGGGGGCTTATGTCCTTTCGCTGGTAACTGGCGGTGCGGCATCCGTCACGTTCGCGGGTGTCGCCTCTGCGGGCTTCACGGCGTTCAAAACGGCGGCCGTGACTGCATGCCGGGCCGTGGGCGTGGCGATTATGAACATCCCGATCATCGGATGGATTGCGGCGGCTATCGCCGCGCTGATCGCTGTGGGTACCTATTTCTGGAATACGTCAGTGAAGTTCCGGGCCACGCTGAAGGGCCTTTGGGCTTCGTTCAAAGCCGTGTTTACGGGTATTTGGAACATGGCTAAAACCGTGTTCGGCGGGCTGGGCGACCTGATCGTCGCCGCGTTCAAGTTCGACGGCAAAGGAATCCGGGCCGCGATTCAGAAAATGAAGGGCGGGTTCTCGGACTTCGGGGCCGAGGTAGGCGGGGCTTTCACGAAGGCTTACGATGCGGAGATCGCCAAGTCGAAAGCCGATGCCGCAGCCAAAGAGCAAGCCTCGTCAGGTGTCGAAACCACGACCTCCAGTCCTAAACCCGATCCCGATCCGCTGACCGGGGGCCTGCAAAGCATCGGGACTACAAGCGCAAAGGCCGACAAGGTTCGCAATATCACCGTGAACATCGAGAAGCTGATCGACCGCTTCGAGGTCAATACGACCAATCTGCGCGAGGACATGGGTCGGGTGAAAGAACTGGTTGCCGAAGCCGTGTTAAGCGCCGTAAACGATGTAAACCTTGCTATGTGATGGGAAATTTCGGAGTCATAAGTTTCGGTTTTGTAGCGGCGGGTGTCGCGCAGCAGGCACGCTTCGCCCTCTGCCGCTTTCAGCCATCGCAGCAAAACACCAAAGCTCCGTCATGGGAAGGCCACGGCGGAGACATCGCAGGACACGACCTTTCCGTACCGATCACCGACCGCAGCTATTGGGAGAGCCGCTACGTGCTGACCGAGCTGACGCTGCGCCGCGAAGATGGCCGCACGCTCGTTGTGAACGACGCAGTCGTGAATATATCACGCGAGAAGCACATGGTTCGCACGACGCTCGTCGGGCTGGACGGGACGATCAAGGAGTACATTTCCAACGGCGATTACGACATCAGTATAACCGTGGGGATCGTGGCCGTGCGCGACGGCGTGATTGTAGACGACTATCCCGAGGACGGCATCCGCGAAGTGAGGGAGTTCCTCGACGAAAACAAGGCTATCGAAGTGTCGAGCGTGTTCTTCGAGCTGTTCGACATCAGCCGTATCGTGGTGACACGCTTCGCGCTCAGCCAAGACACGCACTCGAACCGTCAGACTATCGACGTGAAGGCCCTCTCCGACGAAGATTACGTAATCAAAAACACCGACTATTAAACACCGTTTAAAGACCCTTTAAACAATGTTTCGGCTGACTGCGAAAATTGAGATCAAAAAGCACGAAAACGTGGCGGTTCGATAAGGTCGCCGGGGTGGAGATCACCCGCGACATCGACACGCTCACCGATACGTGCGTCGTGACGCTGCCGAAAAAGGTTCGCTGGCTGGGTGAGAGTTCCCTGCCCATCAAGCGGGGCGACGAGGTGTCGGTGTGGCTGGGGTACGACGACGAACTGCAATTCGCCTTCCGGGGTTTCATTACGACGATAGGACTGAAAAATCCCACCGAGATACATTGCGAGGATTACATGTTCCTGTTCAAATCGCGGGATGCGAAGAAGATCGCCTACAAAGCGGCCACCATCGAGCAGGTTCTACGCGATCAGAACCTCGGCGTAAAGTACAAGGTGTTCGGAGAGCAGCACATCGGACAGTTCCGCGTCACGGCTTCCACCGTCACCGAGCTGCTCGGACAGTTGAAAGATCAGGGCGGCATCCGGTCGTTCTTCCGCATCGAGGACGGCGAACCCGTGTTGTATTGCGGGGTGCTGTTCGAACGGGACACGAAGTGCAGGCAGGTGTTTGCAACCGGGGTGAACCTGATCGACGACGCGCAACTCGACGTGCAGAACGCCGCCGACGTAAAGATCAAGATACGGGCAATATCCCTGCGGCCGAATAACAAACGTATTCGCGTCGATGTCGGGGACGCCGACGGCCAGCGCCGCACGCTGCACACCTACAACAAGGACGAAAAGGAGTTGAAGGCATGGGCCGAGCAGGAACTCAAACGGCTGAAACGCGACGGGCTGGCCGGGACATTCACCACCTTCGGGGCCGTGCTGATCGACAAGCTCGACAACATCGGCATCAAGATCGACGGGGTGCGCAGGGGCATATATCAGACGGATAAAAACGTGATAAAATACGGAACGGGCGGGTTCCGGCAGGAAATAACAATCGGATTAAGGGTTTCGGAATGACACTCAAAGAGGCTATACGGGTTCTCGCCATGTCGGGGGCCGAGTTGTACTGTAAGATATGCACGGTGGACAGTGTGGACGTCGAGGCCCGCACGGTGGACTGTACGCCCATCGACGAGAGCGCCCCGCTGGTGGGCGTGAACCTGCAAGCGTCGCAGGACAGCTCGGTCGGAGTCGTCCTGTTTCCGGCCGTGGGCAGCTATGTCATCGTGGCGTTCATCACCCCGGCCGTGGCGGCCGTAGTCCTATGCGACAAGATCGACAAGGCCCAGCTCTCGATTGGCAAGACGCAGATCACCGTGGACGCTGAAGTCGTGGACACCTCCCTCGGCGACACGTCCTTCCGAATCACTTCCGAAGGTGTGCAGTTCAACGGCGGGAAACTCGGGGGACTGCTGAAGATCGAACAGCTCACGGAGAAGTTCAACGAACTGATCCGGGCATTCAACACCCATACGCACACGATACCCGTCGGTGGGGTGCCTGTCACAGGAACCGCAGCAGCGCAGTCAAACCCCGCCCCGGTGGAGGTTCCGGCCGTCACTCAGACTATGCCCGAGGTCAAGGCTTCGGACTACGAGGACGCGAAGGTAAAACATTGAGGCGATGCGAGGAATAATGACAGACCCCGAAACGGGCGATTTAAAGGTAAACGCCGGGCGGCTGGCCGTCGGCGACACCACGGCCCAAACGGCCGAGTGCGTTCTGAGGGCCGTGCGCGGGGAGTTCAAAGAGCACCCGCTTATCGGGGCCGAGATATTGAAGATGCTCGGCGGCTCCCCGAATCCGATGTGGAAAGCGGATGCAAAGACCATGTTACAGGCGTGCGGCGTGTCCGTGTCGCGCGTCGAAATGAAGGACGGACAGATAACGATCGAGTATAATGGCGAAAATAACACCATCGGATAGGCAGAGCCTCTTGGACATCGCGCTACAGACCAGCGGCGGCGTCGGGGCGGCGTTCGACCTCGCAGCGGCGAACGACGTGAGCATCTCGGAACAGCTGGAGGCGGGAGTGCAACTCGAAACGGCTCCCGTGGCTGACAAGATGGTGCTGGAAAGATACACGGCCCGGCAGATACGCCCGGCGACAGAACTCTCGGGCGAGGAAACCGAAGCAGCTCCCTACGGGGGCATCGGCTACATGGGGATTGAAGTTGATTTTATGGTACGATGACGATAAGAACGATAGCGGAAATCAAAGAGTCCATCGAGGCGGACTTCATGCGCAACGAAACGGCGGCGAAGGTCTACGGCTTCACGACCGGGGAAAGTTTTACGGCTTTCTTCGGCAAGCTGTCGGTCGAAAGCGTACTGTTTTACATCTTCGCCGTGGCGGCATGGGTACTGGAGAGTATGTTCGATTCGTACAGCGCAGAGGTGGACGCACGTATCGAAGAGATCATCCTCACCGTCCGAAATGGTATCGGGATCGGGTACTGGACTTTATGAAGGATCGGACGCTGATTCCCGACACGGATCGTTACGACACGACGGACATGACCGAGGATGCCATTGCAGCGGCGCAGGTCGTCAGGCACGCCGTGGCCACCGAGAGCGCCGACGCCTCGCTGCTGACGATCAAGGTTGCAGGGGAACAGGGCGGCCGCCGCTGCAAGCTCGATTCCGAAACCGAATCCCAGCTTTTGGCCTACATCTCCCAGATCAAGGACGCCGGGGTACGTACGGCACTGGTGAACATCGACCCCGACCGTTTCTCGTGCGAAGCGGACATCTACTTCGACCCGCTGCTGCTCGCAGCCAATGTCGAGACCGCATGCCGCGAAGCGATACAGAACTACGTCGAAAACCTGCCCTTCAACGGCGAATATACCAACATGGCCCTCGTCGATGCGCTCCAGACGGTCGAAGGCGTGCGGATCGCGGAGTTGCACGGGGCTACGACCGTGGCCGCCGGAGAAACGGTCGTGGTGCCCATCGACGCGCGGTGTGTTCCGGCAGCCGGATATTTCGAGATGGGCGATGTCAAACTCAACATGAAGGTCTACAATGGGTAAATACGACATCAACGTAAAACGGCTGGCGCTGCTGTTGCTGCCGACCTTCCGGCGGCGGCCGCTGATGGCTGCCGTGGCCTATGCCGCCGTGTCGCCCCTGCAAAGGCTGCACACGCGGTTCGTGCTCTGGAAACGCGACACGGACTATCGGCTCCGGCACAACGGGCAAGTGTGCTATCTGCGGGCTTTGCTGAACGATATGTTCGACCCCATCGACCGGAGGATCACCATCACCGAAACGGTAGAGAACATCGGGCACATCGTCCTGCACAAACGCGAAATGGACGAGGAGCTGCTCGTCCCGGCGCGAGGCGCCGGGCGGGTGGTGATCGTGAACCGCCGCGGCTACGGCGGCGTGAGCGGTTATGATTTCTGGGTGAACATTCCGCTGGCGCTCTACGGCGAGGTAGACGTGGCGCAGGTCGCGGCCGTGGTGAACACCTACAAACTGGCATCCAAACGTTTTTCGACAAACTTCATCTGACAATGCGACAAATATTCGGCAGGTATCTGCTGCAACCCAACAAAGATTTTCCGGTCGATTGCGAAACTTTCGACTACCTGCAGACCAACATGCACGTCGTGTCGATCCTCGGCAACCTTGCGGGTGACAAGGCCGTCCTGTTGGGATGCGAACAAACGGACAACGGCCGCAAACGCTCCGAGGGCTACGTGTTCCTGCGCACGAAAGAGCACCCCGAGGGCGAAGTGCTCTACTGGGAAGGCGGCACGACGACGGGCGGCATGTACCTGCGGCAGGAACCCCTTTCCGTCACGGCACAAGGCTACGACTATCCGCAGGCATACGTGAGGCGTTCGCTGGCTCCGGGCATCGGCGAAGAAAATTACAAATGGGAGGATTTTCACGACGCGCAGTCGCTCCCGGCTCTGGAAAAGGAGCTGGAAGACATGCGCCTGCGGCTCGAAAAACTCCAGCGTACACCGCTCGGGATGGTCGAAACATGGGCCGGAGTGACGATTCCCGAGGGGTATCTGCTTTGCGAAGGACAGCAGCTTCGGCAAACGGAGTATCCGGAATTATTCGCCGCTCTCGGCTCGGCGTTCAACAACGGCTACGACTGTAACGGACGCAGGTTCACGACCTCGGTGGGCTTCTTCCGGCTTCCCGACCTGCGCGGGCGTTTCGTGGTGGGGTTCAATGGCAGCGACGAAGATTACAAAACCTACGGTGCCGTCGGCGGCAAGAAAACCCACCAGCTCACCGTGGAGGAGTTGCCTGCGCACGATCACGGGCTGTTCCTGAGGAATGCCGGGCGGCGTTTCACCGGGGGCGGCTCGGCGAATGCCCTCGACGAAGGTAGCGGCCGCACGGATGCCACGGGCGGCGGAAAGGCTCACGAAAACCGCCCGCCGTACTACGCACTGGCCTATATCATGCGAACCAAATAGTAGACGACAATGATTGGAACAGACACCCTTGTCCTGATGGTCGTGCTGACATGTACACCCGTCGATACGCCCCGGCAGCAGACGGCTTTCGACCGTTTCAGAGCCGACCTCAAGGCGGCATCCTGCCGGGCGAAGGCCGAGACGACCCGGCAGACCTCCGCCCGGTACGAAGAGATCGTCCGCAGTGCGGAAGAACTCAGACACACGATAGATAGCATCCTGCGCCGAACACCGCAGGAACGCAAACGAATGAACGAACACCTCAAGAAATACGGAAATGGCGATTAGAGTTCGCGCCATGCTGCGCAAATGGTTCGGCAGGGGCATGTATCCCACGGCCGAGCAGTTCTCGGATGTGTTCGACAGCTTCTGGCACAAGACCGAGGACGAGATTTCTATGGATAAGGTCGGGGGACTCACCGACCGGCTCAACGGCAAATATCCGGCTGCCGATGGCGAGCGGCTCGAGGAACAGGTGATGAAGGTCGAAAAGAAGCTGACCGACTACATCGGACAGACTGACGAAGCCATCGACCAGCTGCGCGAGCAGTTGAGTAACCTGCAATCGGTAGTCGAAAACGACTGCGTGCAGCGAACTACCCGCGTGATCCTTCGCGGTGGCTCGCCCGCAGATTTGGTAAACGAAAACAACAAATAAACACATACAACAATGGCGGACAAAGAAACATTGGCAGCGTTGGAGCAGGTACTGCTTGCGGCGCGCATCGCAAACGCAATCGGAACCGAGGCCCAGTGGGACTCGGCAAACCCCGTCCTGCTCGACGGTGAGATCGGACTGGTGAAGGGCACGAGCCCCGTGAAATTCAAGGTCGGCGACGGCACGAAGAAATGGTCGGAGCTCGGCTGGGGACAGCCGACCACGCTCGCGCAGCTCGCGGCCGATGCCACCCATCGGCTCGTAACCGACACCCAGATCGCAGGCTGGGACAATAAGGCCGAGAAAACGGCGGCCACGACCACGGCCGACGGTCTGATGTCGGCGGCCGACAAGAAGAAACTCGACGGAGTGGCGGCCGGAGCGAACAACTACCAGCATCCGGCGACACATCCGGCGACGATGATCGTCGAGGATCCGACCCACCGTTTCGCGACCGACGAGGAAAAGGCCGAGTGGAACCTCGAATACACCCTCGAGAAGGTGGCAACCGAGAGTGGTTTCGCATCGACGTACCACCTGAAAAAAGGCACGACCAAAGTCGGCGCGTCGATCAACATCCCGCTCGATCAGGTGCTCAAGTCGTCGTCGATCAAAACCGTAACGACGGCCAATACGCCTTACTCCGGGGCGAAGGTCGGCGACAAGTACATCGAATTTCTCTTCCAGAACAACAACACCCCTCAGTATTTACCCGTACAAGACCTCGTGGATGTCTACACGGGCGATAACCAATATATTCAGGTGTCGGCTTCGAATGTCATCTCGCTCAACTACTCCGTGCTGGCGTTGAAACTGGCGGCCGACTTGAGGAAGTCATACGACAACTTTTACGATGAGAAGGGAGCCGGAGAGGCCGCCCACAAGCTGCGATCGACGAGTTCAAGGCGAGCACGTTCGTTATTCAGTGTACCATCCCCGGAATGAACTGACATGGCAAGTGGCGAAACGATAAAAGGACGGATTCAACACCCGATGTTTACGGCGGCCGCGCTGGCCGCCGCAAATCCGGTGCTTCTCAAAGGCGAAGTCGTGTACGAATCCGACACACACAAGCGGAAAATCGGCGATGGTGTTACCGCATGGAAATCTCCCCTACGAGTCGGATGGTGCGATGTCAGGCAATATTCCCGCTTCGCAGATCACTACGGACACAACACACCGTTTCGTGACCGACAGCGAGAAAACAGCGTGGGGCGATAAGGCCGCCAAAGACCTGTCGAACGTAACCCCTGACAAAGGCGCTCTCATCCAACGGTTACTACAAAGCACCGGACGGGCTGATGTTTCAATGGGGAATATCCCCCGGCGGGGCGTATCAGTACTATTTCAGTCCTGCATTCATCGCAAAGCCGTTCGGATGCTTTCTGACGGCTTATTACGGCAACGGCAACGTCATCACAGCCGCGTCGTATGTGGAACTGACCGCCCAATATTTACGCTACCAATCGCGGTGGGCGAACCTCACCGACAAGAACGGGGGCCTCGCGGCCACCACCGAAACCGTCCATTGGCTGGTGATCGGCCGCTGGAAATAAAATACAGAAAGCTATGAAATACTGGAAACAAGGATTTTATGACGAACCCGTCGAGGGCGGTGTAGAGATCACCGACGAACGGTGGCTGGAACTGATCGACGGGCAGGCCGCAGGTAAGCTGATTACCGAGGATGAACAAGGCCGCCCTGTTTTGACGGAGTATGTCGATAGCGTCCCGATGCCGACTTACGAACAGCGGGTGCAGCAGAGCATCCGAGAGCGGTATTCGGTTGCCGACGAGTTGGCGATACTCCGCCAGCGGGACACCAAGCCGGACGAGTTCGCGGCATATTTCGAATACGCCGAGCAATGCAAAGCGCAGGCGAAAACACAGACGCAGTTATGAAAGGCAGAATACAGCATCCAATGTACACAGCGGCCGCGCTGACCGAGGAGAATCCCGTACTTCTCGCCGGAGAGGTTGTCTATGAATCCGACACAGGCCGTCATAAGCTCGGGGACGGCGTGAAGGGTTGGAACGCCCTCCCGTATGCCGGGGGGGGGATTTTGAGGGCAATATCCCGGCCGAACAGGTAACACAAGACGCTACGCATCGGTTCGCGACCGACGACGAGAAAAAGACGTGGAACGATAAGGCCGCGAAAGATTTGTCGAACGTTTCGCTGGGAAAGCTGTTTTCCAACAACGGTTACTACAAAGCACCGGACGGGCTACTGCTGCAATGGGGCTATAACACCGGGGGCGACTCAACGGGAACCATAACCATTTATTTCCCGACGACCTTTTATGCAGTACCGTACAGTGTCGTTACCACCGTAGCCTTCGGTGCGAAAACGGGCGTTGCATCGGCTTCGGTGAACAGCAAAACCGCATCGTATTTTATCGCCCGAAAAAGTTATGCGCAGAACGCAGGAGCAAATCCTGCGGGAGAACCCCTGTACTGGATTGCCATAGGCCGCTGGAAATAAACATCGTTTTACCAAAATATCATCGCACAATGAAAAAAGCAATTTCTTTGATCCTTGCCCTGCTCGCAGCGGTCGGCAAGGAGTGCTACCAAACCTTCGTGTTGGGGCTCGTCGCGGCGGCCATGACCGCCATTGTCGCACTCGTCTGCGGACTCTCGCTTTGGACAGCTATGCCTGTTGTGGCCCTCGCCGCGCTGGGGCTCGCGCACCTCGTCGCAAAAGTCCGAGCGGTGAAACTATCCCGAGGCGAGGCGATAGCCTTCGCCGTCGGGAACCTCGCAACGTGGCTCTTGCTCATAGCCGGGTATCTCGTAAAATAAAACCGATTACATAGGGGCATGAAAAAGCCCCCGGTCTGTTGTAGTATCTCACCACGTACAGCAGAACGAATGCGCCGTAACACATCCACCGAGGGCTAAAGCCTTCGGATGTGTTACGGCGTTTTTTATTACGTGGTGAGATGTGCAAATATACTCTTTTTATTTGAATGAAGAAACTTGTTTACAATTCGGCCCCGCTGCCGTTTATGGGGCAGAAGCGCCGTTTTGTCGGCGAATTCAAAAGAAGGCACTCGGGCAGTTCCCCAACGCCACGGTATTTGTTGATCTGTTCGGCGGTAGTGGGCTGCTGTCGCATGTGGCGAAGCAGGAGCGGCCCGATGTGCAGGTCGTGTATAACGACTTCGACGACTTTCACCTACGCCTGCAGAACATCCCACGAACCAACGCTCTGCTGGCCGACATCCGGAATTTTGTGGGGGGGGGGAATTTCCAAGGGCCAACGACTGTCGGAGGCACTGCAAAAGCAAATCCTCGACCGCGTGGCCGAGGAAGAAAAAACCGGGTTTGTCGATTATATTACCCTCTCGGGATCGTTGTTGTTCTCTGGGAAATATGTGACCTCATTCGACGAGTTGGCAAAAGATGGGTTTTACAATACAGTTCGGCAAACTGACTTTTCGGCAGAAGGGTATTTGGATGGGGTCGAGATCGTGAAGCAGGACTATCGCGAGTTGTTCGAGCAATACAAGGATGTATCCGGTGCGGTGTTCCTCGTCGATCCGCCGTATCTCTCGACCGAAGTAGGTGCGTATAAGTGCTATTGGCGACTGGCCGATTACCTCGATGTACTCAAGATATTGCAGGGGAAATCATACGTGTATTTTACCTCCAATAAATCACAAATCGTTGAACTGATCGACTGGTTTACACGCACACAATTCAATAGCAACCCATTCGAGGGAGCCGAACGTCGGGAGTTTAACGTGACGATAAACCACAACTCCAAATATACGGACATCATGCTGTATAAACGAGCGGTCGAATAGCATTTAATTCCCCAAAACAAAGATACGAAAAATATCTTAAACTGCAAATAGTTACGCTGTTTATTTTCAAGAAAAAAGCGTTTGATTTTGTGTTTCTAAACGGCTGTTTAAACGCTGTTCAAACACTGATTAAACGCTTTTAGTTTGGCGTGAAAAAAATCTTTTTTTTTGCACATTTCGTTTGTAAAAAGTGCACATTTCGTTTGCCCGATTATAATCTTACCTTCTTCTTTTAGTCTCATTATTTCTTCTGCTACAATTTTACTGCGAGGTATACCTGATTTTATCGCAATAGTTTCTACAATTCGTTCAATTTCAATATCTGCGTCTAAAGTAAAATAATCCTTCAATGCCATTTCGCGGCACGACCTTCGTCCTCGTTTTATAGGGGTTTCGGGAACTTCATCTCCAGCATCTTTACCCCAACTAAAAATAGCGTGGCAAAACCTTTGTAAATTCTTGTCGTTTTTAATATCCGAAATTTTATATTTAATGCACACTTCCGCAATACCGCTATAAAATGTCGCCAATGCTGAAATTGCCTCCCAAAAATAATTTTCTTCTGATGAAATATTATTGAAGTTTTCCGACTGTTCTGCGATACGCTTTTCATGATTGATATAATGCTTTAAACGATCATCAGTGCCAAATATGCGCCATCCATACTGAATAAGTGTACATATTACGGCCTCTCGTGCTGCTTGATCCATTCTTGTTAGAATAGCATTTGTTGCCATTATATATTCTTCTCCATAAATATGTCCTCTACGTCCTAATCCATACATATGCCGATCTATATCATCTGGAATATTAGACCCTTCTAAAATTCCATCATACGCAACAAAATCAACTAATTCAATAAGCCATAAATATATATCTTTTATACCTTTACTATTAGATAAATAATAGCTATTTTTTAGGTGCCATTAACAATTTTCTGATTTTTACAACATAAGGATTTTTGCATTTGAATCCAACACCTGATAACAAGCTTGACATATTCCCAATTTGGTAGCATTCAACCCCATCGCATACCCATTCGGTTATGACATCATGAATTTTATAAATAAATACTAAAGCAGAAAATACTGAATCAAATATAGCCGGATAGGTGTCCCGCAACCTTTCCCGCCAAAATATTTCTTTTTTATCTGCTCGCAGTTGGTGCACATATTCATTCACTTCATAATTAATACAAGCATTATAATTCTCAAAAATTAAATTTGCAACTTTTTCCCGTTTATCGTCCGAGATTAATTTTATAATATTTAATGCTTTAAGGCGTAAATCTATATGTCCATCTATTGAAAAATCGTAGTTTTCTACATTTTCTATTGGTTTGGTAAGATCATCGGCTTGTGTTTGCCTTATAATTCCTATAATAAATGCGTTCACAAGTTTAGAACATTTACGCACATAGTCCAAAAACATCTGTAATTGTAGCTATATCCATACTCACTCGAATTTAGTTAATATTTCTGCCCACTTCGTGCGCTCCTCCTTTTCAAAACTGGCAAGATAGTTTTCCGTAGTTTTCAAATCCTGGTGCCCGAGCGATTCAGATATATAAGAAATGTTCGCCCCGGATCGTTTCAATACGGTGGCGAAGGAATGACGAGCAGTGTATGTTGAAATGCGCCCGATATTGAGCCTTTCGCCCACCTCAGCCATTCGTCTATTAAATGCTCGCGTAAAATACTGGGTCTTCTGCTTTCGCCGAATAGCATCCTCGAACCGTCCAGCACCGGGAATATGTATGTATTCGGGGTGGCGGGGGTATTTCCCCAACGGTCGATAATCGTTTGCATAGGTTGGGTTATAACGACACTTATTTCCTTACGGGTTTTGGTGGTAAACTCGGTTTTCTGACGCACGAAATGAATTTCCCCGTCGGATATGTTATTATATTTCAATTTCACGAAATCGGCAACATTTATTCCGTTGCATAGGTAGAGGAATAACCAATAATCCCTGTATTTAGCCGTAGCCTGCGTACCGTCTTCGTATTTAGCTATGGTGGCTATCTGTTCTTGCGACAAAGCCAACTTGCGCCCTTCGCCGGCCTGTATTTCATACCGCCCCCGACCGAAGGGGTATTGCGATTCTTTGAGCACTCCCAAGCGCTTTGCATCGTTGAGGAGCGCGCGGAGGTGGCGTAGATTTATTGAAATTGTGGTTTGTGCTTTACCTTCATTACGGAGAAAGTCTGCGTACCTCCGCACCCAATTTGTAGTTACAGCCTCAAGTAGCACATTTTTCCCGGCAAACCGTTCGACACCCTTTAACACATTGTCATATACCAACATGGTGCCGATGCGTCCCGATTTCCTCAATTCGTCTATTTTGGCTTTAAACATCGTGTTTAAGGTATCGGATGCCGCCCCCTTCAATCGCTCATTAAGTGCCTCCAAAGAGAAATTGCCAGTATAGGCAATAGCTTTGGCCGCCGCAAGAACAATACTATAACTGTTTTCTATATCTGCGCGTACATCAAGCAATGCGCGGGATCGAGTTGTCGGTAATGCGTCCCACTCCTCCGGCGTCAACGCTTTACCAGTCGGGTAATACTTTCGGTTGCGTCGATATGTAACACGAACACGAACAGAAAATCGCCCCCCATCTCTCGGGTGTCCCGTGTCCAGCATAGCAGCAACCGTTATTCCATCCTTTGAGTAATTAAAATTCATCTTTGCGTGGTATATATATTGTCTTTTCGGAATATTTATGTAATTTTAAACACAACCGCAAAAAACACTATCGGCTATTATTGTAAACCAGCGTATTATTACATACAAAACGGGTACACAATCTAAACACAAAGGTATAAAATCAATCAATTTCATGCAAACATAATCAAAAATAAATTTATATATTCGCCGCTGAATTATAGTAATTTACAGTATAATTACAAATAATATCGAAAACAATAAAAATAACGGGCTGACGACTACGGATCAGAAGGTTACAGGTTTGAGTCCTGTCGGTGTCACGAAGAGGGAGCAAAGAAAATTGCTCCCTCTATTGTTTTTTAGCGAGTTACATCGCTGAAACCAAACTCTTTCGGCAATACAGGTGGTTTTTCCGCGCCTCGTTTCAAGCCTGTTTTCCCTCGGTTCTTACCGTTTATGTAAACCAAGGTGCAAACCGATTGGAAAAAGAAAACCCGGGGATAACGCCATAAATAAAGTAAAAAATCATTAACTTTATCAGAAAAACATCCCCCAATGAAAGAAACGACTAAATTCGATGATTTTTCAGGCGAAAAAGCGATCTCGCTTGCGAAAACTTTTGCAAAAGACGCCTACACGAAAGAATTAGGAGTCGTCCTGAGTGTGGCCTTTAGCGATATACGCAATCTACCGGCATTGGGGTTTAACCAGGATGAGCCCATCCCCCTCAAAGAATATGTCGAGAAATGGGTTTCACGATACCTTTCGGGATACAATGGCAGGCCGTCGAAACGGCATGGCAAAAAATCCCAGACAAAACCAGATCCCGCCGTAAAATTAATTCTCCGAACCCGAAGAGAAGATATCGACGACAATTTCGCAGATACTCTTGAAAAAGGGCACTCCCTCATGATGACAATCGAGGGGATGGTCGGCAATCTGCTCGAAGAATATCTGGCGACAATTTTGCACCCGTATGGCTGGTATTGCTGCTGGGGAAGCACCATAGACGCGGTCGACTTTTGCAAGGAAGACGGCTCTTTACTCCAGGTGAAGACAAGCAACAATTCGGAAAACAGTTCCAGCATCCGCGTGCGGAACGGAACAGAAATAAGAATATGGTTCCGAAGATTCTTCAACAAAGCCAATACGTTCAACTGGGTCGCCCTAAATGAAATAATCGGCAGGGACATATTCAACGAAGAAGATTCTGAACGAAAATTCAGGGATTTCATTACCCGGACGATCCGGGAGAATCCCGGCTGCATCTACATCCCTGAAAAGTGCCATATCGAAGCTGTTCAGATGGAATTGTGGTAACCCCAAAAACAATCGAACCTTTCGTTCCGGATCGGTTCGATTGTTATTATAACGACTATCGCGCTCCCGGCATTTTAATAATTCATTTTTTATCCGACAATTATTTTCCAAAGGAAATTTGTTTTAATGGAAAATATTCTATATCTTTGCATCGTTATTGATACAGAAGAACTATAAAAACGGATAATGACCATGAAAAACTATTATTGACCACGATGTGCATGCTCGGCCTGGCAGCCTGCGCAAACGGCAGCAACAAGGAAAACAACACTAAAAAAGAGAATACCATGAAAACGATCGCACTGACCAAGGCGGATTTCCTGACCAAAGTCGCAAATTACGAAACGAACCCTACGGAGTGGAAGTACCTCGGCGACAAACCGGCGCTCATCGACTTCTACGCCTCGTGGTGCGGCCCCTGCAAGGCGCTGGCACCGGTTCTGGAAGAGCTGGCCGCCGAATACGGAGACCGGATCTACATCTACAAGGTCAACACCGAAGAGGAGCAGGAGCTCGCCGCCGCGTTCGGCATCCGCTCGATCCCGACGCTGCTTTTCATCCCCACCAGCGGCAAGCCCCAGATCGCACAGGGTGCCCTGCCCAAGGCGTCGCTCAAGGAGGCCATCGACAAGGTACTGCTCAACAAGTAGACAGGCATGGCACTCACCGTCGACAATCTCCGCTGCCCGCAGAACCACCGGTGCCCGCTGCTGACGGTTTGCCCCGTCGGGGCGATCACACAATCGGGGTTCGGGCTTCCGGCAATCGACCCGGAGAAATGTATCGAATGCGGCAAATGTGTCGGGCACTGCGGCAAACAGGCCATACACAAACCGGCAGACAATGGAAAAACTGTGTAGGATCCGCGAGTTGCAACGGGCTGTCAACCGGTTCGAAGCGGCACTCGAACGCTCATACGGGATCTGCCTGAACGAAGGCATGGCCTTATGCAGCCTTTCGAAAGCCGGACGTCTCTCCTGCGGGGAGCTGGGCGAAATGCTGGGGCTTACTCCGTCGAACACCTCGAAGGTGCTCCGCTCGGTCGAAGGGAAAGGCTACGTAAACCGGGAGTTGGGTACGAACGATAAGCGGCAGATGTACTTTTCGCTGACCGAAAAGGGCCGCGTGCTTCTGGGAAGCATAAATTGTGAAGAAATCGAAACGCCCGAATTACTGAAAACACTATTCGGGGAATAAATGACGCAAACGGGGCAGCCGGTCTTTCGGGATCGGCTGCTTTTTTATACCCGCTCCTGCCAGTCGTCATTGTATGGAACGAATGGCATATTACAATTTTTTCCAAAAACACTTATTTATATAATATTTTAAATATTAAATACCGTTTTATGTGATTTTTTATCATCAAAAGTGAATTTTTAATTAAAAATTCCTTAAATTTGTAAAAACAGCATAACTGCACGACCTCATGGCAAAACGGGAATTATTACTCGGAGACGAAGCCCTCGCACTGGGGGCGCTCCACGCAGGATTGTCGGGTGTATATGCCTATCCGGGCACACCTTCGACCGAAATCACCGAATATATACAAGGACATCCGCTCACCGCCGAACGAGGCATCCACTGCACATGGTCGGCCAATGAGAAGACGGCGATGGAGGAGGCGCTGGGCATGTCGTTTGCCGGAAAACGCGCCCTGGTGTGCATGAAGCATGTGGGCATGAACGTCGCCGCCGACGCCTTCGTCAACTCGGCGATGACGGGAGCCAACGGCGGACTGGTCGTCGTGGCGGCCGACGACCCCTCGATGCACTCGTCCCAGAACGAACAGGATTCACGCTTCTACGGCAAGTTCGCCCCTTGTCCCGACGTTCGAGCCCTCCACGCAGCAGGAGGCCTACGAGATGGTGCAGGCCGCGTTCGATTTCTCGGAAAAATACCGCATCCCCGTACTGATGCGCCTTACGACCCGCATGGCCCACTCGCGCGCCATGGTCGAACCGCGCGAGGCACGCCCCGAGAACAGCCTCGCCTATCCCGCCCGGACGCGCCAATGGGTGCTGATGCCGGGCAATTCGCGCGTAAGATACGAGGCATTGCTCGCCGACTATGCCCGCTTCGAAGAGGAGGCGGCTGCAAGCCGCTTCAACCGTTACGCCGACGCTGAAGACAAATCGCTGGGCATCATCGCCTGCGGCATTGCCTACAACTACCTCATGGAGAACTACCCCGACGGATGCCCGCACCCGGTGCTCAAAATATCGCAATACCCGCTTCCGCAGGAACTCGTGCGCCGCATGGCGTCGGAATGCAAGGCGTTGCTCATCATCGAGGAGGGACAACCCGTCGTCGAAGAAGCCCTGCGCGGCATCCTGCCTGCGCCCGTTGAGATCCGCGGCCGCATGTCGGGCGAACTGCCCCGCACCGGGGAACTGACTCCGGACAGCGTACGCACGGCCCTGGGGCTCGCCCCGCACGCGACCCTCGCCGCCAGCGGCATCGTCGTCCCCCGTCCGCCCGCATTGTGCCAGGGTTGCGGCCACCGCGACATGTATACGGCACTGACAGAGGTCGCCGGCGAATATGAAAATGCCAAGGTATTCAGCGACATCGGCTGCTACACGCTGGGGTGGCTGGCGCCGTTCCACGCCATCGACACCTGCGTCGACATGGGCGCCTCGATCACCATGGCCAAAGGCGCGGCCGACGCCGGACAGCACCCGCCCTGGCCGTCATCGGCGACTCTACCTTCACCCACTCGGGGATGACCGGGCTGCTGGACGCCGTGAACGAGGGGACGAACATCACGGTCGTCATTTCGGACAACCTCACCACCGGCATGACCGGAGGCCAGGATTCGGCCGGCACGGGACGCCTCGAACAGATATGCGCCGGCATCGGCGTCGATCCCGCCCACATCCGCGTCGTAGTGCCGCTGCCCCGAACCCGCGAAGAGATGAAGGCCATGCTCCGCGAAGAGATCGCCTTCGACGGCGTCTCGGTCATCATCCCCCGCCGCGAATGCATACAGACCGCCAAACGGCACAACGCAACCAAACAGAAACAATAGCGACACGCCCGTCGCGGCGACCACCCGGCGGCAAAACCCTAAAAACAGGCAAACCATGAAACGCGACATCATACTCTCGGGCGTAGGGGGACAAGGCATCCTCTCGATCGCCACCGTCATCGGCAGGGCTGCCCTCGACCAGGGGCTGCACATCAAGCAGGCCGAAGTCCACGGCATGAGCCAGCGGGGCGGCGACGTGCAGTCGAACCTGCGCATCTCGTCGGATAAAATCGCCTCCGACCTCATTCCGCGAGGTGCCGCCGACCTGATCATCTCGCTCGAACCGATGGAAGCACTCCGCTACCTGCCGTGGCTTTCGACCGGGGCTGGGTCATCACCAACACCGCCCCGCGGGTCAACATCCCCGACTATCCCGATGCCGATACGCTCGGGCGGGAGATAGCCTCCCTGCCGCACAGCGTGGCGCTCGACGTGGATGCCATCGCCCGCCAGGCCGCATCGCCCCGTGCCGCCAACATCGTGCTGCTGGGCGCCGCAGCACCGTTCCTGGGCATCGCACCCGAAAAACTCGAAGCGGGCATACGCGCCATTTTCGCCCGCAAGGGCGACGCCATCGTCGACACGAACCTCGCGGCATTCCGCGCAGGCTACGCATACGCACAAAAACAGGCCGCACAATGGGAAGGCTACCGATAGACCGCTCCGTGCTCGACTCCGCGCTGGAGCGCATGGACATTGCGGACATCGCCCAGGCGACGATCCGCCAGTCGGGTGACATAGCCCGCATCATGGAAACACAGACGGGGATGGAATTCCTGCACCTCGAAATGGGCGTGCCGGGGCTTCCGCCCGAAAAGGCGGGGGTCGAAGCCGAATGCCGGGCGCTACAATCAGGCGTGGCGTCGCAGTACCCCAACATGTTCGGCATCCCCGAACTCAAACAACAGGCTTCGCGTTTCATCCGCGCGTTCCTCGACGTCGGGGTCGCACCGCAGGGCTGCATCCCGACGGTCGGGTCGATGCAGGGCAGTTTCACGGCTTTCCTGCTCTGCTCGCAGCTCGCGCCCGGGAAGGATACGATCCTCTTCATCGACCCCGGGTTCCCCGTGCAGCGCAACCAGGTGCAGATCCTCGATATCCCCAGCGCGTCGTTCGACATCTATGAATACCGCGCCGAAAAACTGGGCCCGAAGCTGGAAAGCTACCTCGCACAGGGCAACATCGCCGCCATCGTCTATTCGAACCCCAACAACCCGGCGTGGATATGCCTCACCGAGGATGAGCTGCGTACGATCGGCGAGCTGGCTACCCGATACGACGCCATCGTCATCGAAGACCTCGCCTACCTTTGCATGGACTTCCGCAAACCCTTGGGACGCCCCTTCGAAGCGCCCTACCAGGCCACCGTGGCCAGATACACGGACAACTACATCCTGATGATCTCCGGCTCGAAGATATTCAGCTACGCCGGCCAGCGCATCGCCATCGCGGCCATCTCCGACAAACTCTACCCGCGGCACTACCCCGCGCTCAAACAGCGCTACGGCATGGGGCGCCTGGGCGACGCCTATGTCCTGACGTTCCTCTACGCCGCCTCGTCGGGCACGAGCCATTCAGCCCAGCACGCCCTGGCGGCCATGTTCCGCGCCGCGGCCGACGGCCAGCTGGATTTCGTGGGCGAAACGTCGGAATACGCCCGGCGCGCCCGCCTCACCAAGGAGATCTTCCGGCGCCACGGCTTCCGCATCGTCTACGACAAAGACCAGGACGAAACCGTCAGCGACGGATTCTTCTACACCGTCGGCTACGGCGGACTCTCCAGCGCGGAGCTGCTGAGCGAACTGCTCCTTTACGGCATCTGCGCCATATCGCTCACATCGACCGGCAGCCGCCAGCCGGGCATCCGGGTCTGCGTTTCGCAACTGAACTGCCCCGAGCAGTTCGAACTGCTCGAAACACGCCTAACCGCCTTCGGGCAAAACCACCGATAAGCCTATGCAATTCACGACAGCCGCCGAAGCCGCAAAGCTCATCCGATCGCACAGCAGCGTCTACATTCAGGGCAGCACCTCGATTCCCGAAGTGCTCGTCCGAGCCATGACCGACCGTGCCGCCGAGCTCACCGATGTCACGCTCTACTCCGGATTCGCCGTCGGGAGGGCAGACGCCCCCTATTGCAGCCCCGAATACAAGGATACGTTCCTGGTCAACAGCCTGTTCGTGGCCAATAACATCCGCCGCTGGCTGGCCCAGGGCTACGGGCAATCGATCCCGGCCTTCCTGGGCGAAATCCCCGCGCTGTTCCGCGACGGCACGCTGCCTCTCGACGTCGCGCTCCTCAACCTCTCTCGCCCCAACGAGGAGGGCTACTGCTCGTTCGGCGTCTCGGCCGATCTGGCCGTTTCGGCCGTGGAATGCGCCAGGACAGTCATTGCGCAGGTCAACACGGCCATGCCGTTCTCCTACGGCGACGCCGTGATCCACCTCTCGCGCGTCGCCGCGGCCGTCGAGGTCGACGACCCGCTGGTCGAAGTGCCCTCGGCGACCCCCACCGACATCGAACGCAGGATCGGCAACCACATCGCCGAACTGATCCCCGACGGGGCGACGTTGCAGATCGGCGTGGGCGGGATCCCCAACGCCGTGCTGGCCGCGCTCACGGGCCACAAACATCTCGGGCTGCATACCGAGGCGATGACCGACGGCGTGCTGCCGCTGCTCGAAAGCGGCGTGATCGACAACTCGCTCAAACGGGTCATGCCGGGCGTAACGGTCGCCTCGCTGGCGCTGGGCTCGCGCCGGCTGTACGATTATATGGACTACCGCAAAGACCTCGTGATGAAGGATGTGGCATGGACGAACGACCCGTTCCGCATCCGCGAGAACCCGCGCGTGATGGCGATCAACTCGGCCGTCGAGGTAGACCTCACGGGGCAGGTTTGCGCCGACTCGGTTGGCGAGCGCATCATTTCGGGCGTAGGCGGGCAGCACGATTTCATGTACGGTGGGGCCCTGTCGGAGGGCGGCAAAACCTTCATCGCCATCCCGTCGACTACCCCCAAGGGCGAATCGAAGATCAAGGCGCTGCTGACGCCCGGCGCAGGCGTCGTGACGACCCGCCACATGGTGCAGCACATCGTGACCGAATACGGCGTTGCGCATCTGCGCGGCCGCAACCTCGCCCAGCGGGCGCGGGCACTGATCGCCGTCGCTCACCCCTCGGTGCGCGAAGAACTGGAAAAAGCCGCCTGCGAACGCTTCGGCTACGGCTCCTTCCTGAGGCTCAAATAGAAGCGCCCCGATCAAACGGGACGCTTATCGGAGGCATCTACCCAGCCCCTATACCAGGCATTGCTGCCGGACAACGGGGATCTGAGATCAAATCCGTGTGCCCGGGCACACTCTCTCCACCCCTCCGCAAACAAGCAGACCTGCCATATGGCAGGTCTGCTTGACACGTCGGGATGCCGCGGTTACCACCGGCACACCGGATTATTTTGCGAACTTCATTTCGTCGAGCAACCACCCGGCGTCGGCATACTTGTCGATCACCCACATCACATAGCGGATATCCACGCACACCGTGCGCGCCAGTTCGGGATGGAACCACACGTCGCCGGCCATCGACTCGCGGTTGCCGTCGAACGCAAGCCCGATAAGACGCCCCCGGCCGTCGAGCACGGGGACTGCCCGAATTACCGCCCGTGATGTCGTTGTCGGTCAGGAAATTGACATAGAGCGTATCGTTCTCGCCCCAGCGTCCCCAGTCCCGTTTGGCGATCAGCCGCCGCATACGGTCGTCGACGCGGTATTCGTATTCGTCGGGGTTGTACTTCTCCATATAGCCCGCGATCGTCGAACGCGAATCGTAATGCACGCCGTCCGAAGGGTTCAGGGGTTGCACGCTACCGTAGGTCAGGCGCATGGTCGAGTTAGCGTTGGGATACTGCGCCAGCCCTTCCGAAGCACGGAAATCGTAAAGCACGTCGGCATAGCGGCTCTCGCTTCGCCCGACACGCGCACGGCCGCGCTTCTCGGCCTTGTCCACACCGCCCGTAAAACGTTGTACTGTGACCGATTCGGTAAGCGCAACCATGGGGTCGCGGCGTATTTCGGCAACCGACCGGTTCTTCGAGAAATAGGCGTCGTAACGCGCAGGATCGCTGCAAAACGAGGCATCGAACGCCGCACGCGCCATGCGGTCGGCATTGCCTCCCGCCTTGTCGTACATCGCCTGCAACTGCGCACCCCACATCTCGCGCGGCACGTTGGCCGTGAAGTTCACTACCATCCGCGCCAACAGGTCGCGGTCGGTCGCGGCATCGTAGTTGCGGCGCAGGCGGCCGCTCCCGGCCACGACGCTCCGGGCATCCTTCGAATCCACGATCAGCGAGTCCTGCTTCAGCCGTTCGAGCTTGCCAAGGTACGACGACACGCGGTTGGCCACGAGCAGCGCCTCGCTGGGGCCGAGCCATGCCTCGCGGAAATAATTGAGGTTGCGCTCGGCGCCCTGCCGCGCCTCGTAACCGCGCGCGAGCTCTTCGAGCAACGTCCCGTCCTCGGCCTTGCGGGCCGAATCGGCCTCGATCCAGCGCTGCAGGCGTTCCTCCTCGGCCTCACGGATCGCCACGACGTCGAAACGGCGCAGGCATTTGTTCTCCCACTTGGCGTAGTCGGCGTAGTTGCTCAGGCCGAAATAGGCATCCGAATACTCCATGCGCACCCGCGGATCGCGTTCCATATGGCGTTTGAGAATATCCATCCGGTCATGGCGGTTGGCCACGACGATCGGGTTGCGGACACACTGTTTCTCAGCCACCGCGAACGACGACGCATAGCGGTTCGTACGCCCCGGGAATCCGATCACCATCGCAAAATCGCCGTCATGCACGCCGCCCGTGGCGACCTGCAACACGCGGCGGGGTTTGAGCGGCACATTGTCGGCGGAATAGGCCGCAGGGCGCCCCTCCCGGTCGGCATAAACGCGGTAAAGCGCGAAATCGCCCTTGTGCTGGGGCCAGCCCCAGTTGTCGTAATCGCCGCCGAAGGCACCGATCGACGCAGGCGGCGTACCCACCAGCCGCACATCCTTGTAGATGTCGTAGTAGAACATCAGGTACATTTTGCCGCCCCACATCGAGTAGCACGACACCTCGCACTCCGTTTCCCGGCCGTAGCGCCCTTCCAGTTCGGCATAGAGACGGCGCGGGGCCATCATGCCCCATTTCCCGGCGGCTTTCATCTCCTCCTTGAGCGCATTGGCCTCGTCGGTCACGTCGACCACCTTGCGCACGAACCACACGGTCTTGCCGGGGACGGGAATCTCCTCATCGCGCGTGCGTGCCCAGAATCCCGTTTCGAGCAGGTTGCATTCGGGCGTCGACAGGGCGCAGATGTCGCTGTAAGCCACATGGTGGTTGGTAATCATCAGCCCCTGGTCGGAGATCATGCTGCCCGTTCCCATGCCGCCGTCGACAGCCACCACGGCATCGGCCAGCGCCGCCGATTTCTCGTTGTAAATCTCCTTATCCTTGATTTTCAGTCCCCGGGCCTTCATCTGCGGATAAATCTCCGCCAGCCGGTGCATCAGCCACATGCCCTCGTCGGCCATCGCAGGCTGCATACAGAGCAGCACAACGGCCAGACAGGCTATCCATCTTCTCATATTCTTCATTTTTTCACCAATGGGAAAGAACCTTTTTCCCGGTTCTCCCCACATTCGGTCTGTTTTTAAAAACCGACAACAAAAATTCAATCCTCAGCATCGGCTCCGACAATGGCCGGCAAATTGACCCTGATAAAATCGTCCAATTCCTTTCCCCTCATCAAAACGAACGTGGAGTCGATCCGGTACATTTTATCCAAGGCGTATTCGGCCTTTTTTCGCACCGCGGCGGAATCTGCCGCCGGCATCGTCCGCATAAATGCCGCGACATTGACTTCGTAATACTTTTCGAACAGCTCGCGGCAGTTCGTATTTTTCGCACGAGCACATCCTGCAAGTACGAAAACCGCCAACGAAACCACAGACAGCAATCCGAATATCCTGCATGAAACAGTCATTTTTGCAGCCGTTTTTTCAATTACTCTCCAACCGTTTTCCCCGGATTGGTGAACTTCAGCCGCGGGTCGGCCTCCTTGAAGGTGCCGTCAGCCATGCGCAGCGTCCATTTTTCGGTCTGGAAAACCTCTTTCCACAGCTTCGCGTCGTCCCACATCGACTTCACATAGTGGATACGCATCACGGGTTTCATATCCCGCAGGACGAAATCCACGGACACGATGCCGTCCGTACACGAAAGGAAGCTCTTGAAATAGGGGAACGCATTGCGGATCGGCATCTTCTCGATGCCGGGGAATACCATCTCGTAGACCGCCTTGGGGAACTGCTCGTCGTCACCCCATTTCTCCAGGTTGGCAACGAACCTGCCCGCGAGTTTCTCCACATCGCGGAACATGACCTGCGCAAACTCTTCGCGCGAAACCTGTCCGGCGACCGCATAGGTTTTGAGCACCGTATGCATCGGGATCACCTTCTCGCCCTCCTTGGCCGGGATGATCAGCTCCTTGGCGTCGATCGCCTCCCCGAACATCTTTTCGGTAATACCGGCGGCCGGATCGACGTAGACCGTCACATCCACCGGACAGGCGAATTCCGACGTGAAGCCGTAGACTCCCTCGATCTTCTGGAGCACCATGCCGAAATAGATCATGTCCATCCGGTCGTGAAGCCCTTCGACGCCGAGCTTCACCACGTCGAGCACCGGCACCTGCTCGCCTGGCATGGCATATTTGCGCAGCGTCGGCGCAAAGATCGCAGCCTGTATCTTCAGCGTATCGGTGGCAGCCGGGTCGTAAAGCACCTCGACGCCATGGCGGCGTACGAAGGTCTTGACGCCGTATACGCCCTGCACGGCCTGCATCTTGGCCGAAAAAGCCTTCGACGAACCGAAGCACTTGATCGTCTGCAAGCCCTCCATCTCGAACGTCTGCAGGTTCTCGACCTTCTCGTAGTCGCCCCATTTTTTCGTCGATCGTCGGCAGTTCCATGGTCGAACCCAGCCATATGGCCAGGAAGAAGAGCACCACGGCCAGCAACCCGGGCACCCAGCGCAGCGAACGGCGGCCGTTGACCTGCAAGGCATCCTTGGTACAGGAACCGATACAGTTGCCGCACAACGTGCAGTCGACATGCTTCACCTTCACGTAGTCGTGGATCGGAAGCTGGTAGGGACATTTTTCTTTTCGCACAGTCCGCAATTATTGCAGGTGTTCAAATCCCGCCTGATGTACATCAGGCGGGAAGGCGCAGCTGCGCATCTTGACAATCTCGACCATATAGGCGGCCAGACATGCGCCGCCGATCGTCCAGACCCATGCGTTCGCAACGCCCAGCGCACCGAGCGCCCAGCCGCCGAGGGCGGCGATCACGAACAGCAGCGTGAATTTGAAAATGTTGCTGACAGCTCCCAGCGGACAGATGTATTTGCACCAGAACATCTTTACCACGAAGCCGCCCAAGAGCAGCAGCGTAAGGCTCGTGAGCGACATCCAAAGCACGATTTCGCCCTTGAAACCCGTAGCCACAGCATAGAACGGGTCGAGTTTCTTGCAGAACAGCTCGCTCGACGACAGCGTGAAATAGAGGATCGTGAAGAGCAGCACGTACTTCACCACGCGCAGCAGTTTGTCGACGACGCTGCCCGAAGGGACATCGACCTGCAGGTGCAGTTTTTTCCCGGCACGCCCCATCCACTCGCCGACGGTGCCCAGCGGACAGAGGTATCCGCAAAAAAGTTTGCTGAACAGAATCACTCCCACGGCGAGCACGAGGCCCATCATGATCTGGAGCATCGACATCGAGCAAGCCAGCGAGTTGTTCACCACATAGGTGCCGAAAGCCTGCAACCCGCCAAAAGGACAATATGCCTCGACATCGACGGGTTTGTCGCTCAATTTGGCCCAAAGCACCGTGCCCGCAATGGCGGCCAGTACGCCCCATTGCAGCAGGTGCTTCAGATAATTAGGTTTACGTTTCATTTATTGTTGTTTGTGTTGTGTGTGTTTGTGTGTGCGGGGGTGAGGATCACTCCTTGTTCTTGATACAGCGAACCGGGGCAGCGCCATAACCACCCTGGTAAGCGATTGTCATGCGATTGTAACTCTTGTTGTAAGTTATCATACCGGCATAATACTGGATGTTCTTGATACCGCTTTCCGGATCGTCGGCCGTATTGTATGTAACCTTGTAACCCGTCGAGCTGGGGAAATTTCCCATGCCGAACGCCGAAGCGTCGGCAGCCGAGACCGTGGCCATATAGGCCGGGGTCGCCGTGGCGCTCGTCGCATTGATATAGCCGCAGCCCGCAATATTGAAACCGTCCTTGTTGAGCGCGGCAATCGAACCGCCGCCCTGCGTCTTTTCGAAATAGGGCGATGTCGGGTCGGACAGGCTGCCGCTGCCGACACCCGCCAGCTTGAGCCACTCGGCCATCGTCGGGATATGCCACCCGTCGGGGCAAATACCCTGCGCACCCTCGTATTGGTCGAAATTGGTGCCCGTCATCTCGCCGGTCATTCCCAGCATCACGGGATAGCTGTACAGCAAGCCCGCGGTCTCGGCCAACGACGGGTCGGCGGCTTTCGAGAGGTTGCAGGGGTACCACACTCCGTTGCCGTCCTTCGGGTCGCTCGATATGGTTTTGCCTTCGGGAACATAGCGCAGGTTCTCGGCCATCCACGTGCGGCCGTCCTTGAGCGTGACGATCTTGTACTTCACGCCGCCCCACTCGACGGTCGGGGTCTCGACCTCGCCTTCGCCGTCCGGCAGCAGGTCATCTCCGTCGACCCAGCCCGCGATCGGGCCGCTGAATTTCACCTGAATGTCAGCCGGCTGCACGTTGCAGTCCATGCGGCGGTTCTCACCCGACTTGAGGTCGGTCGTGCCGAGCGTCTGCGTACGCATCTTACCATCGGCCGTGGTGACCGTAACCCTGAGCTGCACACCGTTTTGCGGCACCAGCAGCGCGTAGTAAACCTTCTCGGCAGTGGCCGTGTTGGCAATCACGTCGGATGCTTCGACACCCGCCTTAGCCGTAAAATCGCCCGTGGCGGGATCGAGCACCCCGGTGCCGACAGCACCCTTGATGACGATGTCCGTGATGTCGAAACCCGATTCGTTCGTCACTCCGATAACGATCCGCGACATTTTATGCTTGAAGGTCATCTGCGTGGCCGACAGCGTAGGCTTGACCCCCGTCTTCACGGCCACGATCAGGTCGGAAGCCGTGTAGTTCGCACCGCTCTGATCCGCCTTCACCGAGAATTCCGCAGGCGCCGCGGCACCGGCCTGGTAGGGATAATAGGCGAAGAGCGTCGAGGTGGCGTTGACATCTTCGTACCAGAGGAAACCCTCGGTCTTGAAATCCGTACCGTCGAACGACATCTCCTTGTTCGCCACGAACGCCGAACCGTCCGCCGTCATCGTGATCGTGAGGCCGACCTTGTCGTTCAGCTCGAAATCGGTGTCCGTCGCCCGCGTGCCGGACGACATGCTTGCCGGCGTCAGCGCAGGATTGGCGATCGTCGGGGTGATGCGCACCTGCTTGTCGCCCGTTCCGGTGCTTTCTTCCTTCGAGCAGGCGGTGAAAGCCATCGCCGCGACTGCCGTCAATGTCAAAATCCTTTTCATAATCTATCCTTTAAATTAAAAATTATATCCTACACTCAGCGTCGCCGCGACCCGGTTGGGCTGCGCGACGTATTCCAGACCGAAGCCGTGTTCGTAACGCGCGAATACGTCGATATAGAACCGTTTGATATTGCGCCGCAGCCCGAGCGCCGCCCCCAGCCGTTTGGCCGTGAGGTATTCGTTTTCGTAATCGTAATAAGCGGTCAGCTGTCCGGGATACTCGCCCGGCTGCACGCCGGGGGTCTCGAACCGCTTTTCGCGCTCCGTGAAACCGCCCAGGCGATAATCCGCCGCGAGGGTCAGCTCCCAGAGGCCGAACGTGCGGATCAGCGAGGCATATATCTTCGTAAAGTGGAGCTTCTGCCCCTTGACATAGGGGTACATCAGCGTCGATTCGCGGTTGAGCTGCGAATAACCGACCCCGGCACGCAAATCCGTATGCGGAGCCACGAACTCGTATTCGCCTCCCAGGTCGAGTCCCTTGCGCCCAAAAGTCGGCGTCGAACCGTGTATGGTGATGATCTGCACGCCGTTGATGGTCTCGGTGGTGATGATGTTCTCGTCGGTGCCGAGCGTCTGCCAGTCGAGGTTCACGCGCACGAAATGCCTGCGCAGTGCCGTCCCCAGCGACAGGGCGGCATTGGCCGTCACCTGGTGCGTTTCGAACAGGTGCCAGATAATCCGGCTCTCGCCCGTCTCGCCCTGCCTGTTGCGGTAGGCGACGTCGGCATAGAACGGCCCGTATTGCAACTGGACGCCCCCCCTGCGTATTCTCCCGGACGGGGAATCCCGAAACGCCGTTGGTCGAGAGGTGTATGTCGGTGCTCCCCCACTTCTCCAGCGACCCGTAGAGCAATCCCCGGTCGAAGAATGCCTCGTACAAGTCGGCACCGGGGCCCACCCCTTCGGCAGCAACCTTCTCGCTGTTCGTACCCACGATATAGACCGCCCCTACGGCAAAGCGTCCCGCATGGTACATCACGCCGGGCGAAAATTCGAAATCCAGCCGTGTATTCTTGTGGCGCAGGTCTTTGCGCTTGGCATAGTTGCGGGCTTCGAACTCCACGCGCAGGCCACCCGTCCACCGGTTGCCCAGCACGGCCGATACGCCGCCCGTGAACGTGTAATCCTCGCGCACCTTGCGCCCCGGCGTAAATTCGAGGATGTCTACCGGATAATACCCCGGCTCGGTGAACATCGAGCCGCACATGTTGCGGCCGTCGAAATAGTCGTAGCCGAAGCCGCCCGAGAACGAGACCTTCTTCAGGTGGCGCACCGACTCGGTTTTCGCCCCGGCATTCCAGCTGTCGTCCGACGCGGAGTGGCCCGCAAGCCCGCCGTTCTCCTTGGTGAAATAGATCTCGGCATAGGAACGGCTCAGGGAGTCCTGCCGGATACCCGCAGCGTTCAGGCCGCCGTTCCAGGGATTGCGGCGGAAGATATGGTCGAAACGCTCCTGTGCCGCGGCAGCAGAGACGGCAACCAGCATCAGTATCGTTAAAATCCGTCTCATAGGCTAATCACGCAAAGATTGTGTCTCACGCTCATAAAAAATCGTTCGACGAGTTATTGGTATCCACGTACCTTTCGAAGCCGGCAGCCGCCGTGGCCTCTTCATCCAGCTTCCGATGCAGGGTATGCCCCTGCGCTTTGGCCGAGAAACCGATATACCCGGCATCCACATCGGTGTGCAGGCGTTTGTTCTTGGTCGCCTCGGTCATGTTGCATACCTCGACGCCGTCCACGATCCAGTCGTTGTCCCACGGTATCTTCGAATAGGTGATGCTGCCGTTCTGAACCGTCGACTGAAGGTCGTCGGCCAGGTAGGCATCCATATCGAACTCCTCGGGCGCCCGGAAGAGGATCATGGCGGGCGAATTCTGCGAAATCACATAGACAACGGCCGAATTCGTCCCGGTCTTTTTCAGCACCTTCATGTAATGCGCCTGGTCGATCTGGTCGCCCGGAACAGGCGTGGGGTGCAACTTGTTGCCGGGATAGTGCACCATATCGTAGAGCACGAAATAACCCTTGCGGTTGAGGTTCACCGACTGGGAATAGGTCTGCGTATGATCGACGCCGTAGTAGGCCACCACGGCATCCTCGCCGGGTTCCAGCGGAAAATCCGTCCCCGATCCCGGGAACATCCAGATACAATCGGGGATGGCGGCGTAATCGCGGAAAACGATATTGCCCGAAGGGTCGGTGCTCGTCCACGGATTGTTGGCGTTCGAGTTGTAGGGCGCGACCATCGCCAGACACAGCCCGTCGAGGTAGTAGGTGTCGAAACTGTTGTTGTGCAGGACGATATATTTGTCGTCGGCATAAGTCCCCGTCGCCGGCGGATCCTGCATGCAGCCGCCCGAGTAGATCTCCTTGATGAGGATCGTACCCGGCTTGGAAAATTTCAGCGCCACGTCGACGTCCTTGTCCCCGCCGACAAGGTCGACCTGCTCGATCGTACCGTTGAAAACCGCCGAATCGTCGGGCAGGTCGAGCACCGAGAGCCGGTAATGCCCGGCAGCGACGCGGAACCCGGCGTGGCCCTGCGCATCGGTCAGGGCGGTATAGACATTGCCCGTATTGCGGTCGGAGAGTTTCACCGCGACGCCTTCGCGCAGATAGCCGGCGTATCCCTCGGGATACACGGCCGTCACACGGAGTTCGCGCAGCGCACCGTCGTAAGGGTTCCTGTCGAACGACGTGCAACCGGCCACCAGCAGACAGGACAATATGCAAAATATCTTTCTCATCGTTTTCAGAATTTAAGGCGTACCGTAAGTCCGTAATAGAAATCGGGTGTGAAGACCGCCTTGACACCCGTGGCATACGAAGCGACGAAAGGCCGCGAATTGGTGAAGTTATTGGCGTAGAACGAGACGGAGACATGGTCGCCGATCTCCTTCGTGATGCTCAGGTTGGCCGAAAAATAGGGGTCGTAACCGTCGCCGTTGAAAGAGTAGGCATTGCCCGAACGCAACAGCAGGGAGGAGAAGGCCGGATCGTTCTTCTCGGCATCGGTAAAGGGATGACGATTGCCATCGAGGTCGATGTAGGCCACAGGCCAGATCGCCGTATAGCTGTCGCCGTCGTAGATGCTCCCGCCGGTGGGGTTACGGTCTTCGTCGACGTTGAAGGCATACTCGCGTCCCTTTTTGTACTCCGAAAGGTTCTGCGAGCGCTTCACGAGCGAGGCTTCGAGCCGCAGCGAGATGACCATGCGGATCGAGGGCACGTGCGTCGTGGCCGTGAGATTCATATCCAGCGCATGCAGCTTCCGGCCGTTGTAGGTGACGTTGGAGCTGCCCCCGTTATCGAGATAAACCCCCACATAGGGGTAGAACTCGCCGCCGGTCGAGGTCGAGGGATAGTAACATGCCTCACCCTCGTTGACGTATTTGGTATAGCCGTAAGCCCCATCGAGCCGCAGCTGCGTGCGGATGGGGTTGATCTGCGGGAACTCCACGACGAACTCCAGCCCCATGCGATCCACGGGCGAACCGTTGTTTTGGTAGGTATTCTTGACGAACGTCCGCTTGGTGGAAGTGGTCTGCATGGCGATCCATCCGGCCGAAGGGTTGTCCTTGTCGCGGACGAAGATTTCGCCCGTCTGGCTGTCGACGCGGAATGCCGGGTTCGCCGGCATCGTGTAGGCCGTCCCGTCGGGCAGCGTGGACGGCACGCCCATCATATTATAGGAGAACGGCTCGAAGGCGGCGCTCAGCTTATAGGGGTATTTCGTGCGATTGAAATAGCCGACCAGCGAGACCGAGGTGCCCCCGATACGCAGGTCGACGCCGACCTCTGAATTGCGGTTGCGCTGCCACTTCAGGTTGTCGTTGTAGAGTATCTGGTAAGGCTGCGTGTGATAAACATAGGCGCTCTGCCCCGAGCCATAGGTGGTTGCGAACACGGGCGTATCGCGGTATTCGGGCAGCGGATAAAGCACGTTGAACGACGGCAGCTTCTCGGTGATGCCCCAGCCTCCGCGGACAGTCAGATGGTCGTTGATGCGGAATTTCAGGTTGAAGCGCGGCGAGAGGCTCGACGTATTCTCGTATTGCGTATTTTTGATAAAAGTCTTTTCGGCACGCAGGCCCGCCATCAGTTGCAGCGTGGTCGCCCCCAGCGGCACAGTCAGCGTCTCCTCCACGTAGGCCGCGAGGTTATGCATATAGGGGATGTCCGTATACGGACGGGGGCGGTAACCGTTAGGCGCGAGGGAGGGAGTCGCATAGTACTCCCCGTCCCCGACATTACCGTTGGCCCGCCACGAAGCGCCGACCTTGGCATTGCTGTGCACGTCGCCCCAGCTGCGCACCCACGTGGCCTTGAGGTTGGCCGCATAGTCGAGCTGCTTGGAATCGACGTATTTGGTCGAATAATAGACCGGCGGGAGCATATCGGCGATGTAATACCCTTCCTGTTCGGCATGGACTGCCGGAAGGGAGGTCGAATTGAGGTTGTAGGTGCGCTTGCGTGCAAGGTTGTCGGTATAGTTGAGCGACGCGTCGAAGTCCAGGCTCGTGATCCACGACCTGTTCAGCAGCCATTTGAGCGAGGTGTTGGCACGCAGCACATTGTCACGCACCTTCTCCCACTCGCCTTTCTGGGCATCGGGGTCGTCTTCGGTATTCATACCGCCGATATTGGCCGTTACGCCGAAATTGAAACGCAGAACCTTGGCGAAGGTATTCTGGTAGTTGAGCGCCAGCCCCGTGCGGGAATAGGAGGTGTAGGGCGACGTGGGGTTCTTCGTGGCCCGCGTATACTCCACGCTGCTGTTCAGCACGCCGCGGTTCTGACCCAGATCGAAACCCTTCGAGGCGGAGATCTGTTTGGTGCGCGGGTTGGTGGAGAGTGTCACCGTATAGGGCGTCTTGCCCTTGCGGGTCGAGATTTTCACCACACCCGACGAAATGTCGCCGTATTCGGCCGAAGGTACTCCGGTCACCACCTCGACCGACTCGATGTTGGTCGCCGACAGGTTGCGTGTGCTGGCACCCGTCGGGTCGCCCAGCGAAGCATTGGTGGAAAGGCGTACGCCGTCGACCTCGACGGCCGTACCGAACGCCGCATTGCCGGCCGTGCTCCCGCCGCTGCGCAGCGAAAAGACATTGTCCTTCATCAGGTCGGGGTTGACCGTTTTGCCACCCGGCAGCAGTGCCGAGATGTCCGACGCATTGACCATTTGCAGGTGGTCGATGGCATTGCCGCCGATCGTACGCGACGTAGCCATGGCGTTGGGCGCCTCCTTGGCCGTCACCACGACGCTCTCCAGTTTCAGGTTATCCTCGGGGGCATAAAGCCTGACCGGCCCCATCCCCGTACGCACGTCGACCTCGGCTTCGGTGGTAACGAACCCCAGGCAGGAAACGACAAAACGCGTTTCCCCGGCCGGGACTCCCTTCACCGTGAAGTTTCCGTCGGCATCGGCCACGGCCCACAATCCGGACTGCGGCAATTCGACGACCGCCTGTCCGATCGGCTTGTCGGTGTCCTTTATAAGCACCCGCCCCGTAACGTCGAGACGCTGCGCCGACACGACGGCCGGGACAATCGTGCATAAAAACAGTAGTAAAAGTTTCCTCATATGCTTGACCTAACGCAACAAATATAACGAAAAAGCATTACCCATAAACCGTTTATGTTATTTTTTTAACATATAACGTAATTTTTGCCTGCAAAAATAGCGATTCGGGCCTCAGGCGGCAATCGCCATTTATGGGGATTTTCACCGGCCACCCTACCGGGATATGCGCATAAAACGGGGTTTTCCCACCTTTATATTATATAGGTCGGAAAGATTAATATATGAATTTTAGTACTTTGTATTGCATAGTATGCATTTTTTGCTTACATTTGCCGATACTACAATTATATTTATTGGTGTTTGGTAATTTTTTATTGATTTTCGATAAAAATAAATTGTTTTTCAAGATTATATTATTACCTTTGTCCCAAGCGCCTCACACACCGCTTACAGATTGTAACCCTCAACAACGCAAACCGCTTTATAACGGCAGACTGAATATGATAAAGCTGGAAAACATCAACAAGACCTATAACAACGGGTCGCCCCTGCACGTGCTCAAAGGCATCGACCTCGATGTAGAAAAGGGCGAACTGGTCTCGATCATGGGCGCCTCGGGTTCGGGAAAATCCACCCTGCTGAACATCCTCGGGATTCTCGACGACTACGACAGCGGCAGTTACTACCTGGCCGGACGGCTGATCAAGAACCTCAGCGAAACGCAGGCCGCCGCTGCGCGCAACAACATGATCGGCTATATTTTCCAGTCCTTCAACCTGATCAATTACAAGAACGCCGTCGAAAACGTCGCCCTGCCACTCTATTACCAGGGCGTCTCGCGCCGCAAACGCAACGCCCTGGCACTCGAATACCTCGACATGCTGGGGCTCAGGGAGTGGGCCGACCACATGCCCAACGAAATGTCCGGCGGCCAGAAACAGCGCGTGGCCATCGCCCGGGCGCTTATCAACAAGCCCCAGATCATCCTTGCCGACGAACCCACGGGCGCACTGGACAGCGTCACCTCGCAGGAAGTGATGAACCTGCTGCGCAGCGTGAACGTTGATATGGGCATGACCATCATCTGCGTCACGCACGAACAGTCGATCGCCGACCAGACGGACAAGATCATCCGTCTTACGGACGGCGTCATCAGCAGTATCACCGAAACCGGACTCGGAAAGCGATGAGAGAGCTGCTGCTGGAGATATGGACTTCGGTGCGCCGCAACAAGCTGCGCACGTTCCTCACGGGCTTCTCGGTCGCGTGGGGCATTTTCATGCTCGTCATCCTGCTGGGCTCGGGCAACGGGCTCAAGAACGGCGTAACCTCCAATTTCGGCAACTACGCCACCAACTCGATCAACCTCTACGGCGGCCGTACTTCGAAGCCCTACATGGGCTACCAGAAGGGGCGCCGCATCCGCCTGTGGAACAGCGACCTCGAAATCCTCGCCCGGGAATTCCCCGAGGTAGACGAAGTGGCTGCCAACTCGTGGTTCGACAACCATACGGCAACCTACGGGAACGAATACACCAAGGTCTGGCTGCGCGGCTCGCTGCCCAAGATCGAACAGATCGAAGGCGTGGAGATCGTAAAGGGGCGCTTCGTCAACGACGCAGACATCCGCGAATACCGCAAGTCGCTGGTCATCGACCAGGCCATGCAGTCCCTGCTATTCAAGGGCGCCGATCCGCTGGGGGCAAGGATCAAGCTCGACAGCACGGTATTCACCGTGGTCGGCGTCTACAAGGGCGACGCCCAGCGCAGCAGTTCGTCGTGTTACATCCCGCTGACCACCGGACAGCTGCTCTACAACGCCAACAGCCCCGAAGTAAACAATGCCATCATCACCATCAAGGGCGTCCACACCACCGAGGCGATGAAGGAGTTCGAAAAGCGCGTCATCCGGCGCCTTTCCGCCGAACACCACTTCGCCCCCGACGACGAAAGCGCCATCTGGCTCGACAATACGATGGAAACCTACAAGAATTTCATGATGGTTTTCGCAGGCATCAACATCTTCGTCTGGATCATCGGCCTGGGGACGCTGCTGGCCGGCATCGTCGGCGTAAGCAACATCATGCTCGTGACGGTCACGGAGCGCACCTCCGAATTCGGCATACGCAAGGCGCTGGGCGCCAAGCCCGTGTCGATCATCAGGCTGATCCTTACCGAGTCGGTGATGATAACCGCCGTATTCGGTTACCTGGGTATGGTATTCGGCGTGGCGATGATGGAAGGGGTCAACTACATGCTCAACCAGACGCCGCAGACGGGCGACGGCCATGCGCCGTCGATCTTCCTCAACCCGACGCTCGACCTGGGCGTTGCGGTCAGCGCGACGGTCGTACTGGTCATCGCCGGCCTGATCGCAGGCTACGTCCCCGCCTACCGGGCCGCACAACTCAAGACAATCGACGCCCTGCGTTATAACAAGTAGAAGCCATGGGATTTTTCGATACAGACCGCTGGAACGAGATATGGCAGACGATCTCCCGCAACCGCAAGCGCAGCATCATGACGGCACTGGGCGTCTTCTGGGGCATCTTCATGCTTACCGTACTGCTGGGTGCCGGCATGGGGCTGGGACGTCTGTTCCGGGCACAGCTGGGCGACATGTCGACCAACACGCTGCTCATACAGCCTTCGCAGACCTCTCTCCCCTACAAGGGCATGCCCAAGAACCGCTGGTGGCGCATGAACAACGACGACGTGGAAAACGTCCGGGGGCTCAAGGAGGTGCAGTACGCCTCGGGCGTCTACTGGGGCGGGGAGATCCATTGCAGCTACAACGAACGCAAGGGCGACTATTCGCTGATGGGCTACATGCCCGACTACCAGCAGATCAACCCACAGAAGATCATCTACGGCCGCTTCATCAACGACGTCGACATGGCGCAGAAGCGCAAGGTCTGCGTCATCGGCACCCAGATACAGAAAGACCTGTTTCCGGGAATGGAAGACCCGACCGGCAAGGTCATCAAGGTCAACAACAGCTATTTCACCATTATCGGCGTCATGCGGCGCCAGAGCACGGCCATGTCGTTCAGCAACGTCGAACGCACGGTCGTAGCCCCGATCTCGCTCGCGCAGCAGATGTACGGCGGGGGCAACTCGATCCACATGCTGGCCATCGCCGGCCGGGAGGACACCCCGAGCAAAGAGGTCGAAACCGCCTGCAAGTCGGTGATCTTCGCCAAGCATCTGATCTCGCCGGACGACGAGAAAGCCGCCTGGTGAATGGCCACGGCCGAAATGTTCGACAAGGTGATGAGCCTCTTCTGGGGCATCGGGTTCCTGACATGGATCGTGGGCCTGGGGACACTGCTGGCCGGCATCGTCGGCGTGAGCAACATCATGCTGGTGCTGGTCAAGGAGCGCACGCAGGAGATCGGCATCCGCCGCGCCCTGGGCGCACCGCCTACGGCCATCATCTCGCAGATACTCTCCGAAAGTTTCATCCTCACCTTCATCGCCGGGGTGGTCGGCCTCACGGCCGCGGTCGGGGTGCTGTCGGTCGCCGACTCGATCTATTATCAGGCGGTGACCGTGGCCCAGGAGGGGGCCGAAATCTCGTGGCAAATATCGTTCGGGACAGGCATGCTGGCGCTTTTCATCCTCGTCGCGGGCAGCCTGCTGGCGGGCGTCATCCCCGCCTACCGGGCCCTGAGCATCAAGGCTGTGGATGCAATACGTGAAGAATAACTATCAAATTCAATAGATTACGGCTATGAAAAAATTTCTGAAAATCTTTCTGGGTGTGCTCTTTGCGGCGCTGTTGCTCGGAACGTTCGTGTTCCTGTGGCAGAAGACCCGTCCGGTAAAGGTAGTCTACACGATCGTACAACCCAAACTCGACACGCTCAAACAATTCGTGGTCGCCACCGGCAAGGTCGAACCCCGCGACGAGGTGCTGATCAAGCCCCAGATTTCGGGTATCGTTTCCGACGTCTACAAGGAGGCCGGCCAGATGGTGCGCAAGGGCGAGGTGATCGCCACGGTGAAGGTCGTCCCCGAAATGGGTCAGCTGTCGAGCGCCGAATCGCGCGTCTCGGTAGCCGAAATATCGCTGGCGCAGACCCGCCGCGAATTCGGCCGCACGGAAACACTGCACGACAAGGGCGTCGTCTCGGACGAGGAGTTCGAACAGGGGCGCACCGACCTCCAGAAAGCCGAGGAGGAGCTGCAGAACGCCAAGGAGAACATGGAGATCGTCAAAAACGGCATCACCAGCCGCTACAAGGAGCTCAGCAACACGCAGATCCGATCGACGATCGACGGTATGATCCTCGACGTGCCGATCAAGGTCGGAAACTCGGTGATCCAGGCCAACACGTTCAACGACGGTACGACCATCGCCTCCGTAGCCGACATGTCGAACATGCTCTTCCGGGGCAACGTCGACGAAACGGACGTCGGCAAGTTGCACGAAGGCATGCCCGTGAAACTGACGATCGGCGCCCTGCAGAACGTCGAACTGGACGCCACCCTGGAATACGTTTCGCCCAAGGCGACCGAGGATAACGGCGTCATCATGTTCGAAGTGAAGGCCGCCGTGAAGATTCCCGCCGACGTCTTCGTGCGCGCCGGGTACAGCGCCAACGCCAGCATCGTGATCGAAAGCCGCGAAGGCGTGCTGACGCTTCCCGAGAGCACCGTCGAATTCGAGGGCGAAAAAACGTATGTCTACCTGCTCACGAGCGCCGAGGACGCCGCAGAGCAGACCTTCGACAAGCACGAGGTCAAGATCGGGCTTTCGGACGGCATCAACATCGAACTTACCGAGGGCGTGACCGCCGACGACAAAGTCCGCGGCGCGAAGGAAGACAAGAAGAAATAACCCCAAATGCACCGCAGCATGAAAACCAGCACCCTATTCGCCGCACTCTGCACAGCTGCCGCCGCACTCTGCGCAATGCCCGCGGGGGCCCAGCCCGCACCGGCTGCACCTCAAGCCGACGCAGCACCGGCACCCGGCACGCCCTGGTCGCTCGACGACTGCATCGGGTATGCCCTGGCCAACAACATCGACGTGCAGCAACGCGCCCTGCAGGTCGAACAGAACGAGGTGGAACTCTCGACGGCCAAATACAGCCGCCTGCCCGACCTGAACGTCTCGATCGGAGGCGACGCATCGTTCGGCCGCGTACTCTCGAGCGACAATACTTATAAGGACAACAACCAGACCTCGGGATCGCTCAACATCTCGACCAGCATCCCCGTATTCCAGGGCATGCGCATCAACCGCCAGGTCAAAGGCGGCAAGCTCGACCTCGCCGCAGCCATGCAGGATCTGGAACGTGCCCGCGAAGATTTGTCGATCAACGTCATGACACTCTACCTGGAGGTACTTTTACAACAAGGAACTCGCCGACGTGGCCGAACGCCAGCTCGCCCTGAGCACCCTGCAGGCCACGCAGAGCCGCGAACTGGTCGCCGCCGGCAAACAGCCGGAATCGGCCCGGTACGAAAGCGAGGCGCTTCAGGCCAAAGACCAGCTGAGCCTGACCCAGGCCCGCAACGACCTGCAACTGGCGCTGCTCAACCTGAGCCAGGCCCTCAACCGCGAGAGCGCCGCAGGGTTCGACGTCGTGGTTCCGGAGCTCGACAGCGTGACGCTCGCCTCGCTGCACCGGCTCGGCACGGCAGACGACGTCTACAGCTATGCGGCGGAAAACCGTCCCCCATATCAAGGCGGAACGGCTGCGGCTCGAAAGTTCGGAGAATTCAGTCCTCATTGCCAAATCGGCACTCTATCCCTCCATCTCGCTTTCAGGCGGCTACGGCACGGGGGTGTACAGCGCCGACAGCGATAAGTTCTGGGCCCAGATGCGCCACAACAGCCGCGAATACGTCGGGCTGTCGATGAACATCCCGATCTTCAACCGCCGCGCCACGCGCAACAATATCCGCTCGGCACAGCTTTCGGCCCGCAGCCAGCGGCTCGCGCTGACCGAAGCCGAGCTGGCGCTGCGCAAGGAGATCGAACAGGCGTGGTACAACGCCGACGCGGCGTACAGCAAATACCGTTCGGCCGGCGTAGCCCTCGCCTCGGCCGAGGTAGCGTTCGCCTACGAACAGCAGAAGGCGGAATCGGGCCGTTCGACCATTTTCGATTTCAACGATGCCAAGACCCGCATGGAAAAAGCCGAGTCGGAACTCGTTCAGGCGAAATACGAATTCGTATTCCGTTCGAAAATACTGGATTTTTACCGAGGGAAACCGCTGAAACTGTAATCCGGGCAGGTAAACAGATCGTACATAATAAACAAATCAGGGCGGCCGATATCGACCGCCCTGATGCTGTCCGGAACAACCAATCCCTAAAGTTTTCCGGCAGCGACCGGGTAAGGTTTTCAGACTCCCACCCGGCACAGAAGCCCTTTTGCGTCACTAATTACCCCCTCCATCCCCTGTGTGAAGTAGGGTAGTGCAAAGATATGTAAATTATCCTGAACTGCATAGTGCGGGGTCTGTTTTGTCATAACATGGAGCTAAAATGATTTACCTTGCCGACCGAAAATGTTGCACACAGACACAATGAGCCCACAAAAGGTTCTGCAAAAAGGCGGGTATCTGGAAAATTTGCCCTACTTTTGCAGCAAATTCACAAACGGAAAGGATGGAATGGCTTAAAAGTTTATTCGTCGAACACTCGGCCCTGCAGGCCGTCGTGGTTATTTCGCTCATTTCGACGATCGGGATCGCACTCGGCAGGATCCGCATCTTCGGCATCTCGCTGGGCGTGGCATTCATCTTTTTCGCAGGCATCCTGGCCGGGCATTTCGGACTGTCGATCGACCCGGCGATGCTGAACTATGCCGAGAGCTTCGGGCTCATCATCTTCGTATACGCCCTCGGCCTGCAGGTCGGCCCCGGCTTCTTCAACTCGCTGCGCGCCGACGGACTGCGCCTGATGTCGCCCGCCCTTGCGGTAGTATTGCTCGGCACGGGGCTGGCCGTGGCAATGAGCTATACGCTGCACGTCTCGATGCCCGACATGTCGGGCATCCTGTGCGGCGCCACGACCAACACCCCGGCGCTCGGAGCGGCGCAGCAGGCGCTGCAACAGATGGGCGTCGACTCCAGCGGCGCCGCCCTGAGCTGCGCCGTGACCTATCCGCTGGGCGTGGTGGGCGTCATCCTGGCCATCGTCTTCATCCGCAAGCTCTTCGTCCGCCCCGCCGACATGCCGGAGCCGGACGCCGAACACCGGAAAAACGTCTTCATTGCCAGCTACCGCCTGACCAACCCGGCCGTATTCGGCAAGAGCGTCCACGAAATCGCGGCGCAGAGCCACCACCACTTCGTCATTTCGCGCGTCTGGCGCGAAGGGCAGGTTTCGATTCCCACCTCCGACAAGACGTTGCAGAAGGACGACGTCATCCTCGTGATCACCACCCCGGGCGAGGCCGATGCGCTGCGCCTGATCTTCGGCGAGCAGGAACAGAAGGACTGGAACACGGAGAACATCGACTGGAACGCCGTCGACAGCCAGCTCATCTCGCAGCGCATCCTCGTGACGCGCCCCGAAATCAACGGCAAGAAGCTCTCCTCGCTGCGCCTGCGCAACAATTACGGCATCAACATCAGCCGCGTCTACCGTTCGGGCGTGCAACTGCTGGCCACACCCGACCTGCGTTTGCAGATGGGCGACCGCCTGACGGTCGTGGGCGAAGCCGCCGCGATCAAGCATGTGGAAAAGATTCTCGGCAACGCCGTGAAGAACCTCGAAGAGCCCAACCTCGTGGCAGTCTTCGTCGGCCTGATCCTCGGGCTCACGCTCGGGAGCATCCCCGTAAGCATCCCGGGCATCAGCCTGCCCGTAAAGCTGGGTCTGGCGGGCGGCCCGATCATCGTCGGCATCCTGATCGGCACGTTCGGTCCGCGTCTGCACATGATTACCTACACCACCTACAGCGCCAACCTGATGCTCCGCGCACTGGGCCTGTCGATGTACCTCGCCTGCCTGGGGCTCGAGGCGGGCACGCACTTCTTCGAAACGGTCATGCGCCCCGAAGGGGCGTTGTGGCTGCTGCTGGGATTCCTGCTGACGTTCGTCCCCGTCGTATTGCTGGGTATCTTCGCGCTGCGCATCCTGCGCATCGACTTCGGGTCGGTCGCAGGCATGCTGTGCGGCAGCATGGCCAACCCGATGGCACTGAACTATGCCAACGACACGATCGAGGGAGACAACCCGTCGGTATCGTACGCCACGGTCTACCCTCTCTGCATGTTCCTGCGGGTAATTATCATTCAGGTGATGCTGATGATTTTTCTGTAACATCCGGTTTGGCCGGCACGTCCGGCTCCGGCCTCTGATAGCGCAGCGCCTCGATATCGCTTCCCGACGGATTCTGGAACACCCGCAGGTCGAACTCGGGGATGACGGCCAGCACATGGTCGAAGACATCCGACTGGATGCGCTCGTAATCCACCCACACCACCGTATCCGTAAAGAAATAGAGTTCCATCGGCAATCCCGTCTCCGTCGGTTGCAGCTGGCGCACCATCAGGGTCATCCCCTTGTTGACAGGCACCTCATCGCGCAGGTATCGTTCCAGATAGGCACGGAACACCCCGAGGTTGGTCTGGTGCAGGCCGTTGATCTTGCGTTCACCGGGGCGGATGCCATGCACGGCATTGTATTCCTCAACCCGCTGCTCGGTCTGGTCGATATATTCGCGGATGATGTCTATGTTGCGGTACCGGGCCAGCATGTCCGGCGTACAGAATTTCACGCTCGTCATGTCCAGGTTCACCGAACGCTTCACGCGGCGGCCGCCCGACGCCTGCATCCCGCGCCAGTTCTGGAACGAATCGCTCACCAGCAGGTAGGGCGGCAGCGTAACGATCGTATTGTCCCAGTTCTGCACTTTGACGGTCGTGAGCGACACCTCGATCACCGAACCGTCCGCACCGTATTTGGGTACGGTGATCCAGTCCCCGACCTTGAGCATGTCGTTCGCCGAAAGCTGGATGCCCGAGACGAAGCCGAGGATGCTGTCGCGGAAGACCAGCATGATGACGGCCGCCGAAGCGCCCAGTCCGGTGAGCAGAATGGCGGGCGACTTGCCGATCAGGATCGAGACGATCAGGATGCCGCAGATCAGCGCCGCGATCCCTGCCCGGTCTGGCGCAACCCGTTGATCGGTTTGTTTTGCCACGCTGGACGCGCCGAGACGATGTTGAAGGCCGCATAAAGCAGGGCGTTGATAAAACGGAAGACCGTGACGACGATGTACACCTGTATCAGTCGTGTGACGATCGTCCTGGCTTCCGACTGTTCATCGAAGACTACGGGGAGGACGATGACCAGCACGATGGCGCTGACGATATTGCACAACCGGCTCAACACGGCGGAACTGAACAGTTCGTCATCCCACGTGGCTTTGGTGCGCATCACGATGCGCCTAATCCCGCGCACGAGCACCTTACGGCACAGGAAATCGAGAAGCACGACGGACAGCACCACCAGGGCGAAAGCCACCCAGCGATCCCAGCCGTTATTCAATGCAGAAGTGAGTCCGAGCCATGCGAGCAGGGCGTCGGCCCAACGTGTAAGGAGAGACTGCATACGGTATTTCTATCAAATTTCAGACCTAACGGCCTTTGTAGTCATCAGCGGCGGAAACCCCGGCGACAGGATAACGACTGCGGAAGGCAAAAATCCGGCACCAGCCATCACCATAGGACATGCGTTTGGGGAACGGCACCAATCCCTGCGCCTCGCACCGGTCAGTGCTGGACAATGCCCTGCGGCATACAGGACAGTCGCTTCATTGTCGGTTTCCAGGTTACAAGATACGAAAAAAACTATACCCCGAGTACCAGTTCCACCTCGCCCTCGAAATTGGGCGTGAAGACGCCTTTGCCGAGATTTTCAAAGATTTCGTCCCGGCTCCAGAAACGCCCGCCGTCGAGCTCGTCACTCGGGACGACCTCCCCATCGTACACCGTGCGGTGGACATAGATCAATTCGCGCTCGCGCTCCGAGCGGAACACGTACACCGCCACGCGTTCGGGCACGAACCCGGTCACGCCGAGTTCTTCGCGCACCTCGCGCCGCAACGCGTCGTCCACCGTCTCGCCGTAGTCGACATGCCCGCCCACGGCCGTATCCCAGCGCCCGGGCTGGATATCCTTCCACACGGGGCGCCGCTGCAGGTACAACTCGCCCCGCGAATTGAACAGGTGCAGGTGTACCACGGGATGCAGCAACATTCCGCCGCCGTGGCATTGGGCACGCGTCGCCGCCCCCATCACGTTCCCGGCCTCGTCGACCACCGGAAACAGCTCCGCACCGTTATCGCATCGCATGGCGGGGATATTTACGGATATAAACCACGGCCGTCAGCAACCCCAACAGGGTGAACCCCGCACCGGGCAACGCCGTATATTCATAGCCCAGCCCGCGGGCGATCGGCAGGCCCCCGCAGTAGGCGCCCAGCGCATTGCCCAGGTTGAAGGCCACCTGCACGAGGGCTGCGCCGAGCATCTCGCCGCCGCGCGAATTCTCCAGGATCAGCAACTGCTGCGGCGACGAGACACAAAACAGACAACCCGTGCAGAGCGTCATCAGCATGACGGAAAGGTAGTGGACATGTGCCCCGAAGAAAATCCCGAGCAGCGTCAGGGTGGCCGCGGCCAGCGTAAAACGCACGACCTTCTCGGGCGTAAAACGGTCGGAGAGATGCCCGCCAAGGATATTGCCTGCGAACATGCCGAAACCGGCCAGCATGATAACCAGCGTAAGGTTCTCCTCCGTGAAACCCGAGGTGTGGATCATCAGCGGGCTGACATAGCTGTACCAGCAGAAGATCCCGCCGTTGCCGAGCATCACCGATGCCAGCACGAGCCAGGGCGCAAGGCTGCGCAGGAACCGGAACTGCCCTTTCAGCCCCGTATCGGGCAGCGGCTCCATGCGGGGCACCCACATCCTTACGAGCGTCAGCGCCACCACGCCCCATACGGCGACGATCGCAAAGGTCGTGCGCCAAGACAGCACATTGCTGATATAAGTGCCCAGCGGCACGCCGAACAGGTTGGCGACGGTCATCCCGACGATCATGATCGAAACGGCCTCCGTGCGCTTCCCGGCATCTGCCACCCGCTCTGCGACGATCGACCCGACACCGAAAAAGGCACCGTGCGGCAGGCCGGACACGAAACGCATCGCCATCAGCATCCAGTAGTTCGGCGCCAGCGACGCGCACAGGTTCCCGACGGCGATCAGAGCCGTGAGCACCAGCAGTATCTGTTTGAGCGGGCGCGTCCGGGCTACCAGCACCGTAAGCGGCGCCCCGAAGCAAACGCCCAGGGCATAGGCCGAAATAAGGTGCCCGGCCTCGGGGATGGAAACCCCGAGGCTGCGGGCGATATCGGGCAGGATGCCCATCATCACGAACTCCGACATCCCCAGGGCAAGCGTCCCGAATGCCAGTGCAATCAGACTTTTTTTCATATGTAAAACCAACTGACGAATAACCGGCTGCAAAAATAACACAAAAGGCGAAAAGTTTTTCGCTTTTCGCCTTTTGTTATGGTTCCCGTATGGTTGCATAGACCGTCCGAATAACCGGCGGAGAGTTGCGGCGCCGGTCATTCAGCCTGCGGCGCGGGGCGTTGCGGTTCGCGCGGCTGCCCGACCTCGTATCCCAGTTCGCGCATCCACTCGACGGTGAGCGGGTCGACCTGGTCGTTGCGATCCGCCCAGCGGCGTTGTTCGATCAGGCGTTTCTTATGCTCCTCGATGCGCATCATGATCGGGAAATCTGGATGACGCAGCCGCGTACGTTCCTTCCGCTGCGAAGGTCGTATCCTGCGGTCGAACACATCGGCCTGCACGGGCCGCCGCGCCCCCTCCCATTTAAAGCCTTTCAGGTAGAGATCCTGCGTGGGCGGGATATCGTCCATCGGATAGAAGTTGTAGACCGGTTCGGTTCGGTAGGTGATCTGCACCACCTGCTTGTCCTCGATATAGAACGAGCAGTCGCCGCTCTCGATAACGCCCATCATCGTGATCTCGGGCGGCTCGCCGTCCTGCATGTAATAGATGGTCTGGGCATTACCGTTGACGTCGTTGCGGTATATCTGGTTGTTGTAGAAATAGGCGGTCATGGTCTTGCCCGCCACCTGGTTGTAATGTGTCGTATCGAGCTGGCTGACCATCATCGGACTGCCGATGAATTCGGCACGTTTGATCTGCTGCCGCTCGGTGAAAATATCCATCACGTCCGAAGTGATCTGGTTGCTCTGGTTCCACAACACGGGGTCGATATAGAGGTGGATCGTCGAGTCGGTGCTGATCGCCACGATCGAGTCGCACACGGTCTGGAAATCCGACCTGAAGATCCTCACGTCGCGGTACCCCTTCATCAGGCGGTAGATGCTGTCGCGCGGCAGGGCGAGCGAGTCGACCGAATCGGCCGGAAGCGCCATCGCTGTCGTGTCGGACAACAGCGAATCGGCCAGCAGGTTGAGCAGCGAATCCTGTTCGGCCATGTTCATCTCGATCAGCGAATCCAGTTCGCGCAGGGCCGCCGAATCGACCGGGATCACCTTTCCCTTGCGGGCGGCACGCGCCTGCCGGGCTTTGAGCTTCGACGCAGCCTTCAGCCGCCGGGCGGCCAGACGCGCCTCCTCGCGCTCCTTCTGCAACAGCAGTTTGGCCGTGGTCTTCTCCTTGCGTCTGACGGCTATCGAATCGAGCTGCGCCTTCTTGATTTTGGCTGCCGCGGCCTTCTTTTCGGCCTTGGCCTTGCGCGCCGCTTCCTTGAGCAGGGCCTTGCGCTGGGCAACAGTCAGCGTATCGGCAGCCCTGTCCAACGAGTCGGGCAGGCTGCCCGGCACGGAGAGCGAATCGGCCATGCGCAACGAATCCGCCCGCGGCGAACCATGCGTCCGCGAATCGGAGCCGGAACCTGCGGCGAGCGAATCCGCCCCGCCGGTCGACGCGAGCGAATCGGCTGCGTCGCCGGGATGCAGTCCGGGCTCGGTACGTCCCTCCTCGGGGCCGGCCGTCGCGGCCAATCCATCGGGATGCTGCCCCAGCGAATCGGGCCGTTGCAGGGAATCGGCCCCCATACGCGCAAGCGAATCGGCCGCGGCCTTCTCCTCTGCCCGGCGCCGGGCATTCTCGTTGACCGTAAAGAGGAACATCGAGTCGGCACGCATGAAGAGCGAATCGCCCTGTGTAAGGTCGTAGCTCACCACCGAGGGTCGCCGCGTGAGGAATATATCGCCCGGTTCCTTCCAATACTCGCCGTAATCGCCGAAGGCGAGTACTTTGTGCTCCGTATCGTCGATCTGGATGTCCCGCCACAGCACCACGTGGTCTTTGGCGCGGAAATAGTCGATGCTGTCGCTCCACATCTCCTGTTTCTCGGTCAGCACATAACCGTTGCGCGTAACCCGGTAAAGCGTATCGGCCTTGTCGTAGGCGCCGCGGTCGGCATAGAGGTAGTCGCCGTCCTTGTTCCAGATGTTGGTATTCTCGAAGAAAAAAGCGTTGTCGGTGGCCATGTTGTAGACCACCGAGTCGCCCTTGAGTTCGTATTCGTCGTTACGCATCTCGACGCGGTCTACGCAAATGAGATCCTTGGTGTTGGCATAATAGTAGCCGCGCACCGATTCGAGCCGGTTGTCCCGGTTTATCAGCACGCCGCCGTCGGCGAACTGGCCGATATTCTCCTTCGTGTTGAAGACAAACCGGTAGGTATAGAGCGTGGCATCGCCGTCGACGACCTTGACGATATCCGAGAATACCCGGGCCTCGTTCAGCTCGCCGTTGTATTCGGCGCGGTCGCCGTAAATATAGGTCGTATTCTTGTTGATCAGGACATTGCCGAAGAATTCGATCCGCATGTCCGAATAACGCACGGCACTGTCGCACGTAATGACAGCGCCGTTATGCTGCGCGGCGAAATTGCCGACCAGGAAGATCACCGAGTCGCCGGGGGCTATGGGGCCCATGTTGTCCGACTTCAGGTCGATGAGTTTCTTCTCGGGCTCGGGCTCCTGGCCGGGTGCCTGCATCCCGCTGCGGGCGAAAATCACACTGCCCGCAGCCAGCACGACGGCAGCTATGGTAAAGAGCCTGCGCACGGTTTATTTCACCCAGCTTTTATTCTCGAACTCCCCGTCGCGGAATTCGGGGGCGATGTAAACGTACATGGCGTCGATCTTCTTGGTCAGCCACTCCTTGAACACCCGCTCCTGCTTGGCATTGAGCGCCATCTCCTCCAAGCGGAGATAGTCTTCGTTGAGCGACGCGACATGCGTGGGAATGATCTCCACCAGTTTGACGATCTTGGCCAGCTGGTTGCCCATGATGTCCTCGGTCAGGAATGCCGTCGAGATCTCGCCCGGTTTGAGGCGGATCAGGGCGTTGTAGTCGTCCAGAGCACCGAAGTGCGCGAAATCCTCACGCAGGAACTTCGTCACGGTGAGCTTGGCCTCGAAGGCATTGAAACGCTCCAGGATGTCGTGGTTCGAGACGATACCGCCGTTCATCTTCGACGTGGCGTCGTCGGAGAACTGGAGGGCGGCCTTGTCGAACGAGAGGGAATCCTTGCGTATCTGGTTGGCGATGCTGTCCAGGAACACGACCCCTTCGTTGAGCTCGTCCATCGTATAGACCGGGCGCAGCAGGATATGGCGGAAATGGTAGAGGCTGCCGCGCTTGTCGAGCAACTGGATGATATGCTGTCCGTAGCGGGTCTCGACGACCTCCGATATCTGCCCCGGCTTCATGTTCTCGAGGGCGTCGGCGAACGGCGCTTCCAGTCCGTTGAGCTCGGTGGGATCCATCTCGCCGCCGCGCATCATCGTCCCGGGATCCTGCGAATACATGCGTGCCAGGTTCTCGAATTTCGCCTTGCCGGTAATGATCCGTTCGCGCATGTCGAGCAGGCGCTCGCGCGTGCGCTGCTTGGCCTCGGTGATCGACTTGGGGAAACGGGTGATCTGGGCGTAGACATATTGTTCGGCCACGGTCGGCAGGCTGTCCTTGTCGATCGACTTGTAGAAACGCTCGACCTCGCCGGGAATGACCGACACCTTGCTCACGACCTCGCTCTGCATGGAAGAGGCATAAGACTGCTCCTCATAGCGCTGGCGCATGTTCTCGCGAATGCTGAAAATGGCCATGTGGTGCTTGGCCTCGAGCTTGGGGATCGACCCCTCGGTTTCGATCATATTCTGAATCTGCTGTTCCACATGCGTGGCGATGTCGCCCGCATTGATCTTCACCGAGTCGATCTGCGCCTGGTTGAAGAGCAGTTTCTGGGTCATCAGTGCCTCGAGCGCCTCGTTCATCGGGTCACGGTCGGAGGTATATCCTTCGGCACGGCGCTGGGCCGTGAGCTGCCGGGCATACTCCGCCACTTCGGAATGGAGGATGGACGAAGACCCTACGACGGCGACCACCTTGTCGAGCATCACCTGCTGTTTCTGCGCGAACGCCCCGGCCCCGGCAACGAGCAGGGCGAAAGCCGCCCCCAGCATACCTTTTTTCAACATTATTCTTTTTCTTTATCGTTTGTATTCTCGTTTTCGAAAATCTTTATGCTCCCGCCTTCGCACGCCCGGTTATAAAGTTCCTCCTCGTGGCTGCGGATGATCTCGCTCTGGCGCTGGTTGAAGAGGATGCGGCGGATCGTCCCCCGCAGCCGTTCGAGCGGGATGGGCTCCCCTTCGCGGCGCACGGCGTCGATCTGGAAATAGTAGTGCGAATGGCTGTCGCGCATCTCCTGCACGGCCGTCGATGCGAGCACCGGGTCGTAGTTCTGCGACCGGAGCGTAGGCAGGTAACTCAGAAATTCCGGGAAATCCACCCACTGGTCGCTGAAATCGGTGACCGTAAAGACGTTCTTCGCACATATGTCCCGGAAATCCTGCTGCCGGGCTTCGCTCTTTCGTCCCCATCAGCTCCCGCAATTTGCGCGCCTGGCGGTACCCTTCGCCGAACTGCACGATCCGTCCCTTGACCAACGTACGGTCGAGCCGGAAATCGGCCTTGTGCGCGTTGTAATAGGCCGCGATCTCGTTCTCCGTGAAGGTCGTGTCGATGCTGCGGTCGACGTAATGCTGATCCAGCTTGCGGATCAGCAGCGCCTGCCGGTACTCCTCGACCATCTTGTCGATATCGTCCGCCGAGGCGGAAAAAAGGATCTCGGCCTCCTGCAATTTGAGTTGTTTGCGCACCCAGCGGTCGACGTAGACCTTCATGAACGCCGCGCTGTCCTCGCCCGTAACCCCTTTCGGGACTACCGACTCGACATCGCGCATCTTCAGTTCGCTGCCGCCCGCCCGCGCCAGCGTGGTATCGCTGGCAAAATAGCCGGGCAGTTCCTGGCAACCGGCCAGGAATAACGTAGCCGCCACGACCGCTATTTTCGTTCGCAAAGTCATAATCCGGAGGACAAAGATACTGTTTTTACTCGTAACTAACGCAGCCTCCGCCCAGATTATTACGCCGCGCCGCGATTTTTCTCCTCGGCCTTCAGACGGCGCAGCGACACGGGCATCATGTAACCCGAAACGGCGAAGACGGCCAGCGCCGCGATATACAACAGCACGTAGAGCGTCCGGCTACCGACCATGTCGATGAGCATGGAATTACCGTGTCCGGCAATCAGCGCCAGGTAGGCTATGCCGTTGTTGATTGCATGGAGTATGATCGCAGACCAGAGCGAATCGGTGCGCAGGTAGATGAAGGCCAGCACCAGGCCCATGACAAAGGCGTTCACCACCACCGTGGGATGGACATGCACGATGCCGAAGATGGCCGACGAGAGCAGCCATGCGGCCACCACGCCGTACCGCACGCGCGTCGATTCGAGCAGTACACCGCGGAAGATCACCTCTTCGAAAAGCGGGGCCATCACCACGACCGTCACGATCGCCCACGCCCCGCGCCCGTAGACGTTCGGCACCTCGGGCATCAGGCTCAGAAACGGCTCCAGCACGACCGAGGTCGAGAGCATGAAGAACACCCCCAGAGCAACAGCACGGGATTCAGCCCGCGCCGGGAGAAACGCGCCACGACCGTGGGGCCGTGCCTTCGCCTGCGGTAGAAGAGGAATCCCGCGAGCGTCACGGACATCGACACGAAATAGGTCACGGCATTGAAATGCCCGGCGGCGATCTGCTCCGCCGTGCTTATCGCCTCGTCGGGGCTGGCCAGCAGCTCGGATCGGGCCATTTGCACCCCGCCAGCCATGCCACGGCAGTCCCCAGGCCCTGCGCCAGCAGGAAGATGCCGAAGAAAACCAGGTAGTCCACCACCACGGGGAATTTTCCGTTGTAGTGCCATATCTTATTATTGTCCCCCGCCTTTGCAGGCTCTTCGGCGGGCACGGGTTCCCTGCACGGGAACCCCTTGTTTTTTTCTGTCATAACAGGCTGTTGCTATCAATTCGTTCCGAGCCCAAAGATAGTGCAAGTCAAGGGCAAAAGCAAATTTATTTGCGCCGGCGGGCCGCAGCCCATTTCCCGAAAAGATCAGCAAATTTCGGTTACGGTTATGGATTTCCATTTTAAATCATTAAATTTGCCCGATTATAA